>Ga0123342_1001503_pt1 | contig 39205 bp, 16 predicted proteins | sample Turbeawhitnodule_FD_89960 | JGI IMG/M metagenome (GOLD analysis project Ga0123342, IMG submission 89960) | Root nodule microbial communities of legume samples collected from Mexico - Turtle bean Mexico white nodule | ecosystem: Host-associated > Plants > Roots > Nodule | place: Mexico: Nepantla...
ACAATTTCATTTGTTTAAATCTAACTCACCAAAAAAAAAAAAAAAACTATATATTTTAGAGAAAGATTACTTATTTTTTTTTATTTAAAATATAAAAAAAAAAAAATTTATTTTTTTAAAAAAAACAAACCAAAAAAAAAAAAAAAACTATATATGAGAGAGCAAGATTACTTAGATCCATTGATTTAATATTTTACCCGACCAAGATTTATTTATTTTTAAAGAAAAGAAAATAAATGTCAACGTAATATCTAAATCTTGATTAATTCAATTTGAGTTGAAGAAATTGAAATATAAAAAAATTGAAGGTAATAAATTGAAATATATAAAGCTATAAAATGAAATATAAAAAGAAATTAAGATATTCAAGGATAGTTTTTTCAAAATGAAGGACATTTGCACAGCAAGTTACAGGTCCCACCATTTTCTTTCTGTACTCGCTTATATTCGCCTGTATCCGTGTGCATTTTACGATTTATGTGTCACCTTGATTATTTGATTTCAACCGTACAGGTTGTCGGCAATACGAAAACGGAAAATAAAAATCCTCGCATATTCAAATGTGCATATAAGATGTAATTAGAATTAGCTTTCAAGTCTTATTTTAGGGTTAGAAAATTAACGTTTTTTTTGCTAATAAAAAATGTTTTATATGTATTTACAAATTAGATTATTTAACTAAAGATTTAATTTAAGTTTAATCATTAGAATTCGATTTCGTCAATAAGTGGTAACGTGGTAAAACCATTTTTCTTAATGCAAAAAATTATCTCTGATCAATTTAATTATTTGCTATACGAGTATTTCAAAAATAATTTATCGAAACTAAATGACTATTATTTTATTATTATTATTAGGTAAGATAATATTCATAATCAATCAAATGAGATATCATCTTCACCTTTCCAGTTTTATCAATGGCAACTGCCAAGTAACTGGCACAGCTAAACTATTTTTTAATGATAATTACAATTTATTTGATTACAATAAAAAATACCATAATGTCTTGTCACATTTTTAAACATATAATTTCTGGATTAGAATTGAAGACAAAGTTGTTGTCCTTTTTTTTGTGAATTAAAAATAGTAATTTGTGGAATTGGTAGGGAGGTGGTACTGTTCCTAATACTGAATACCGTGACCGGTGAGGAAGATTTAAGGAAGGTGTTAACAAATTAGAAAGGAACTTAATTTTAACGTTTTTCTCAGAGGCTTGGCTTTTCGGTGGTTACAAGAATCCTGCACCCACCACACACCTCGCTTTGTTGTGTGGCGTCTTGCTCTATTGTAAAGCAACGCAAAGATTAAGATCTGGTTGGGAAATTGGTGTGGAAGAGTACGGATCTCGCAGTTTCTTTGGTCCATCGGGGCATAGTTTGTTTTTGCGATGGGTTGGAGATACAAGGCTGGCTTGTTCCTCATAGGAACTGTTGTTGTCATTTGGGTTACCTCCGCTGAAGTTACCCAGGTACGAAAGTAAAGCAATTTTGTTCTTATGTTTTTTTTATGGGATTCCTACTTACTATCATTGATTCCTAGGCTATGATTATTTAGAAATAGTTGAATACCGATCACACACAATCAAAACAGGGTGCAAAGTAATGTTTGACTTGATTTGACATGATGTTCCTAACCTCCGCAATCCTGGGGTAGTGTTTTTTTTTTTGGTTATATAATGAGATACAAGATCTGAACATGAGCGGCTAAAGTGCGGGCTTGTATCTTTGCGGGCACTTGAGCTGCATGCAAATGGACTTCGAATTTTTCGGTTTCGGATCCCATTTCAACCTTTCTAATCTAACACACTTGGTACCACTTGAGTTACAGCTCTTCTGTAAGGATCAAGATTTTTATCATTTCAGGATATGAAGCATTTCAAACTTTATAATTCAATCATGTAATCCCACGGTTGGGTATATTTGGGTAAACTTCTTTGTAAAATGCTATTAGGATTACAAAAAATAAGAAGGAAAGATGAAGTAAAACTTTTCAGAAATTAAAACTAACTTATGCATTAGTTAAAAACCATCTATTTTAGACAAACTAATATGAAAAAGAATTATAAAGAATCTCTTATGAAGAAGTAAATTTTAGTTTATGATGAAGTTCATTTCATTTTCATTTTTTATTTTTTTCTTCTAGAAGTTAAGATCATCCAAACAGACCCTATGTCCTTTTGATGAAGTGGAACAATTACTAGTATATCAAACCTGAAAACATTTGGTCATCATGGTTTTGAGTAAGTTAGAGTTGCAGCCCCGTAGCATACAATGTCTCCTTGGTTATTTGGAAGAGGGTTGGGTTTGCATTTCCAATCATAACATGTGCCCACAGGTGGAGACTATTGGTTGATGATTTATATTTGTATGCTATTAATACTCTTGCAACAAAACTTATGATTCATTAACTGCACATGGGGAGATTGTATTTTTTCCTAATACCCCTGTAGTTTTAATCCTGCTTAAGGGGTATCTTAGTATCTATTTATCTATTTAATGTTACATTATCATGAAACAATTTCAGCCACAGTTTTATACCTGTGAATAATTTTCTGTGCAAAATCTGTCTCAACAGGATATTTTTACAGATTATAAGCAGCCATTTGCAGTGACATATCTTGGAGCTTCTCTTATGGTAGTTTACCTCCCAATAGCATTCATTAAGGACTGGTTCTGTAACTTGCTTAAATCCCGCTCCTCTAAAAGTGGTAAAAATGCAGAGTGCATGGATGAGTTTTCTGTCAGGATTAACTCTCCTCTCAAAAGCAATGGAGTGCAGACAAACTTTGAACTAGAACTGGGGAGTGTGATTCGCAAAGATAGTGATTTAGACCTTTCAACACTTTCAGAAGTAAAGCCATTGGTAACTAAATATAATGACAATACTAATGTGCTAAAGGTGGAGAAAGAACTTACTGCGAAGGAAATTGCTGCGTATGGGTTTTACATTGCACCTATCTGGTTTATAACAGAGGTAACTGCAGAGTGATATCACTATTCTGTTTTGTTGTTAAGAAGAACAAAAATTGAATTATTCTCTGTCCTAAGAGGAGGCTGTGAGATTGAGTTGACAAAATGTGACATTATATTAAAATCATATCGGTTAAAGTAGTAGATGTTTCCTTCCACTATAACTCTTAGAAGATGTTATATGATTTATACTAGCAATGCAAGACACAAACACACCACTTTTATAATCTCTTTGTGCCAGTGATCTTTCTTGTTGATAAGTTGATATTGCATAAACAGATTTTTTACACCAAACTTGTAGATCAATGCATACATATATTCTATACACTAGGAAAAACTCAGCACACCTGACCCCTTCGTCACTCTGGATAGATAATTCATATATAGCACCTAAGTCTAAGTTCACTTGTATGCCTTGCCATATTAATCATATTGGTAGAATAAGATGTTTCCATGCTTCTCATACTTAAACATTTGTATGTTTTTGGGGACAGTATTTGATTGATTCTATGGAACTTTTTTTCAACATGTCTTTCTTCATTTTATACTTTTTATTCCTCTTCTCTGCCTTGATGTTTCTCAATTGTAAATGCTGAGCTTTGTTGTTTATTCTGCTGTTTCTATGACAACTTTAGGGAAGTGGCAGTGGTGCTTTATTGATTATTTTCTGTTGCTTTCAGTATCTATCAAATGCTGCCCTTGCACGAACAAGTGTTGCAAGTACAACAGTATTATCATCAACTTCAGGACTTTTCACACTTTTCATTGGTGCATTTATGGGTCAAGACTCTTTAAATGTAGCAAAAGTAGTTGCTGTCTTAGTCAGCATGGCTGGGGTTGTTATGACAACAATGGGGAAAACCTGGGCTGCTGATGAATCGCAATTAAGTGATGGGTAAGCTTTTTTTTTATCCTTTAAATGGTCAACTCACATTTAACAGATGTTCTAGTTTTAGCTCAACAGTGGCTAGTGGGTGAAATTAATGCATAATGTAGTGGGAGCTAGTCCACATTCATCCTACTTTATAATCTTGGTTCTACGAACCCTCCTCTCTTTCATATAACACCAGATGAGGAAAAAATAAACATTACACTGAATTGCATGAAATTAAATTTTTCATCTTTTTGTTGAAGAACTTGTTTAAACCTTGGTTACCTATTCTTTACTTTCATATAATACGGGAAAAAAAAAAATTGCACTGAATTGCATGAAATTAAAATTTCCATTATTTGTTAAAGAACTTGTTAAGACCTTGGTTACCTATTCTCTGCTTTCAAATTTGACAGCAATTTATATTTTGACCCTCTCCATTCCTCCAAACAAAATGACGCTTAAAGAAATCATTGTTGAATGTTGATGAAGCTTTCATAGTATTTTGGCTGAACTTTATTGCAGGTGTTTTAAACTGCTCCATATCTTTACACAAACTCCACCTGCAACTAAGGGTATATTCATTGCTGGGGTCATAAGTTTAAGACCTGGGTCTTATCAGATCATTCCATTTAAGAGTTTAAAGAAATATTTTTAAACTAAATTTTTTTATCTTCAAAGTAACTCTTCTTCTAACAAGTTCAAAGAAATATATTTTTAAAGTGGAGTCTTATAAAACACTTATGTTGGAATAAAAGTTACCATGATGTCTAGTAGGGTCAGAAAGTAAATTAAGATCTCATACAATAATCTTACAATAGAGATTATCTAAACTAGGCTGCTCCAGAGAGCCCTATGACCTTACCCATTTAAAGTCTGTTTTGGCCTAGCCTATTTAATAAAATGACCAGAGTTGGGTTTTTAAAAATGCCTATTAAATAAACAGGCTAGGTCCAAACTGGTAAAAAACTTATTAATTATAATAAAAATTAATATATATATTATAATTTTATATTTCATATTTTAATAAATTAAAATCTCATATCATAAATAAAATAATTATTTAGAATGAAGAATGGATTATCAAAACTCATTAAGTTTGCATTTTATGATTAGACCAATTGACATTCTTAACTTGTTGGCATATTTAAAATTTGGCTTGTAGTAATATAGAGAAGACCTCCAAATAGATTAATAGGTCAGACCTTAATATTTTTATAACAGGTCATGCCTATTTATGTAAAGCCTAGGTTGGCCTGAATATTCTCACACCTATGTCTGAATTTTTTTTTTGTCATTATGATGTTGAGTAGGGGGCAACTCCTTAAAATTGGAATTAATAAGAGAGGAGAACATTGGCTGTAACTGAAAAGAAATTTCTTTTTCTTGTCCATTCTCAGTCAATATGAAAAACTTAAAGTTCCTATGTAAATGTCACCTCATAGGGTTGGAAAGGGCAGCCCATTTGTACATGGCAGGGGTATCTAACTGAACTCTAGTTCCAATTTAAAAAAATGTAAAGAAATAATGTGATTTGTGAACACAAAATCCTAAGGGTTAGTATTATATTACTAAGTCATGTCAGCCTCAAAATTCTGCTTAATAATCACTAGCTGCATGATCTTTTTAGTGGCTTGTATAAGAACGTTATTGGCTACCTCTACAAATAGAAAACTTTATAGTACAATACAAAATATTATTACTCATATCTTCAACTCTGATTCTATTATTTACTCGTAATTATATGAAAGTTATAGAGTAACTTAAAAAATCCCCATAAATCATTCATGTCAAAATGACAGGAAAATCATTGAGGTAAAAAATATAATTTCAGCTGATCTTTCTTTGTCCTGCTTTGTATTTATTAGAAATATATCTTTCTGTGTATGTTCGTTGATGTATGTGTCAAGGATGGGACTGAAAAGATCTTATGAAGTGATAAAAAAATAAAGATAATTATTTAAATTATATGGCACAACTTTAGGGAGTAAAGTTCTTGTTTTTTCATGACATTTCCATTATCCTAGGATGCTGTCATCAGGACTGTTCTTAAACTGAGACTGAGTCTTATAAGTAAATATATTATTACACCTTGTTCTTTGTAATGCTTTATTTGGGACATTGACAGTTTATTTTTGTGCTCAGCAATGGAAAGCACTCTTTGGTTGGCGATCTTTTTGGAATTCTCTCAGCTATGTCATATGGCCTATTTACAGGTTAAGCAATATCCCGACTGTTCTGTTTTTAATCAGATAATTTCGATAGGTCATGATCATTTCTTGAATCATTACTACTGCAGTTCTTCTCAAGAAATTTTCCGGAGAAGGAGAAAGAGTTGATGTGCAAAAGCTGTTTGGATATATCGGATTGTTTACCCTAGTAGCACTGTGGTGGCTTGGTAAGTTTTTGCTTATTAATGTTTTTGCAGTTACTCATGAATAGCACACTACTTTATGCTCTCATTTATATGTTGAGCATGAAAGACTATAAATTGCTGCACTAAAAGATTGCTAATTTTCTTCTATACTTCCCTCAGTCTGGCCATTGATGGCCTTAGGAATTGAACCCAAATTCAGCATTCCCCACTCTGCTAAACTGGACGAAGTGGTTCTTGCAAATGGATTTATTGGAAGCGTACTCTCAGACTACTTCTGGTACATGAAAAGCCTACTTTCAAATTTATCGATTCAAATCCTTGTAATTACTCAATATCTTAGCTATTGTTTCATCTATCCAGGGCACTTTGCGTTGTATGGACTACTCCCCTGGTGGCCACTTTGGGGATGTCACTCACCATTCCTCTCGCTATGGTGGCTGACATGGTAATTCATGGTCGACATTACTCAGCGGTATACATTCTTGGCTCAGCTCAGGTATTATCTCTAAAGATATCAACTACTTGATCTTTTTTAGCTGGTACCTGTGGGAGGATTTTGGTTTCTATTTAGCCAAATGATAAAAAAAAAGATCCATTTGCCTCTTGGTGTTATGATGATCCTTGCAGTTTAATACCTGTTCAGATAGTTTATATTTGCTTCCCTGCTTGTTTGTTTGGACATGTCTATATTCATGAGGGGTTGGTGGGGGCATGTTTGTGGGGGATTGCCTGCTGTTGTTCTCGTCTTTCACAAATTCTTGTGGATAGCATATTGTTAAATTCTATCATGCTTATGAGTTATGTTGCTTGTCAAGTAACTTCAGAAAATGGATTTCATCAAGTATACCCCATTTTCATCTCCAATTTTGGCACGCATTGTCATGTCAGTTCCTGCACTGAAAAAGCAAACATGAATACAAGTCCTTAACCTTTGTTTTTGTTGTCAGACAATTGTGTCCTCCGATTTGTCCAACAATAAAAGTCCCGAAACATAAGACCTTTGTTAGGAACTAATTTGACTGACAAAAAATAGACGAGACATATTTTGCACTTTTCTTATTTTATTTTAAGGACTAATATGATGACCCATGCCAAGGTTAGGGACCAAGTAGGAATGAAAATGACGGGTTTCCTCGGATTTCGTGAATGGCTTTTGATCACAACATTGTGATTTGGTTTAGTATATGGATGGATTAACTTATTTTGTTGTGATCAAAATGTTACTAAAAGAGCTTTTAAGAAAAGGCAATTTTCTTCCAAAATTAATCAAACTCTGAACACCTATTAATGATGGTTGCGTTGATCGACATATACGAGTGATCATTATTATTTATGTTTTACCTTATGCATGCTAACTCTTGTGTGTCATTCTGGTTTCCGCTATAAAAGTAAACATGTAATAGGATTTTTTCTCCACCAATGTTCTAACTACTGACTGATGGAGACAAATCATTATCAGCAATTTGTTCACATATTAATGCTGGAATTGGTTTGGAATTGAGCTGCAGGTATTTGCAGGCTTTGTTATAGCTAATCTTTCAGACCGGTTGACGAAGAAGTTGGGATTGTAGCATATTGTTTTCTCTGTTAATTTTTTCCATAGTTGATTCTTTGTTCGGTCCATCATCCCTCCATTGTTCTGATAGGATGCTGTACCACGAGACAATGTATATCATAAATCAATGCGCTGAATGGGTGCTGTAATTTTTTGTGTATATGATTCTAGAGTGAAGTTCATGTTCTATATAACATTATAGGTTGGCCTAATGTAATGAAGCCTTTTTTACATTTGTGTATGCAATTTTTTTCTCCATCTAATTTAAGATTCTTTCCATCTAAATATTTGTTTTGGAAATTTTATTGTTGAAATGGAATTTTGTATAAAATGCTTAAATTTATGAGATTATATAATAAGAAAAATTAATGTTAACAACTCATTTAATAATTATGGACTGTAAACGTTCTGTCTTGACGACTGTTCTTAAATCTGAGGTAATATAAAAAGTTTACAAAAAAAGAGAGGAAATTTTCCAATTAAATTATCGTATTAAAAATATTCATAGATATTTAATGGCCTAAAAAATATAAAAAAGGTATTAAATTTGCATTTTATTTCATGTATACGTGATATTTAAGAAATAATAACTCGTTAAGATCGACCCAACTATAAGAGATTTAGGTAGTTTGGTCTAAACGCACAAGTTTAAATATTATTATTGCCTTTGAATACAAAAAATAAAAATAAAAATCCGAAACAAAGTTAAGAAGTGTTTTATTATCAATGGTTTACTTTAATGAAGTAAGAAAATATGAATTTATATACTTTTTTTATAGAAATAGAGAAATAATAACCGATAACGGTAATGATTTTTGTATATTATCTAATAAGAATATTTAGTTATATATATATATATATTCTAATAATATATAATTCTTTTAATAATTATATAAACATGATTGATTTTGTTTTAGGGATATCATAAAACTTGAATTGATATAAAAAATATTTTTTTGATTAATGATGATGAAAAAAAAGAAAGAGAATATAAAATTATTAAACTCTTGAAATAATGAGTAAATGCTAAATGTACATTTTTTACACTAGATGGTATCCCAATTTTTCAATAAATTTAAATGATGCCATTTATTTTTATAATAAGATGAAAGTATGAAACAATTAACTAGTGAAAAAAATTAAGTTTTTATTTATTTATTTATTTAATTTGATCGTACTAAAATATTCAAATAAGATTTTAACTAATGTGACATTTTTTATTAGTTAGAATTAATGTAATTAATTTTATAAATTTATGTTAATTATAAGTTAAAATTATTATTATTATTTATTTGTTCAGATTTTTTTAGTTTTTTAATTGTTACATTTTTAAAATCGAGAAATTTTAAAATAAAGAAATTCTAAAAATAAAAAATTTAATTACAAAATAATTTAGTGTTATTTTTCTTTTCTTCCCTGATCTGAAGTGATAGATCGCGAGAGAGTGCTTTGGTGCGGGTTGAACTTCGAAGTTAACAGTTGAAATAGGAAAAAAAAACAGTGTTTTGGTGTCTTTGAGAAAACAAAGGTTTAGATCACTTCTGAAATTCTGCCATGGCTTCCACCAGATCAGTCATTCTTTTTCTATTAAGTCAATTTTGCTTCTCACTTCTACCCTTCTCATTCGCGCAATCCCCTGCCACCGGGTATCAATTCCCTAATTCCTAAACCCTATTTTCGTTTTGTTTTCTGCTTTCTATTAACCCTTATTTTAACGAATCTATTTCTCCAGGTCCACCGAAGGTTACACTATTTATGGTCGAGTGAAGATCCCCAGTACGTTCTTGCTTGTACTTCGTTTTTTATTAACTATATAATTTAAATCCTGATTATTGCTTACTGTGTAGTTCGTTAAATTTTTTATGAACAAAAAAGTATTGAACTTCGATCTGTGAACGAAGCGTGTGGTTGTTTTGATGTCTAAGGCTAAGTTAACAGGCTAATGCACGATAGGATACTATAGGTTGTGCTGTGTCATCAAGATTAATTTTGAATAGTTGTTGGGAATGTAGTGGTACTTGGGTGTCACTCAGTTCATGCTGTTCACATGATTTTACCTGCATTATATTGCTCAAAAGTTATCTGGTTCAAAATTCTTGCCTGGTTATTTCATTCTTCCGCCCTCTCCAACATTTTTTTCCTTGCACATAATGATTTTTTTTTTTAAATAGAACTTGTGAATTCAAAGATAAATACACCTCATTTTACTTGACAACAAATATTCTCTTGTTAGGATGTGATTTCATGTGGCAAGACAGACTATAAAAAAAAAATTTGAATCAAGAATATGGGTGGGTTTAAAGCTTGTTGGTTGCTCTCGTCAGTTACTTAGATGAACTTTATCCGGGCAATTGAAATAGGAAGATGGAGTTCTGAACCGGTTACTGTGTGTTGTCATTGGAAAAGTATGTCTCATGGTGTTTAGTTTAGCCTGTATTTAGGGAAGCTGATGGTTTAGTTACCAGGCGGTTGAAAATTGAAATGGGAAAATTTGACAGTTTATTATCCTTTATGCATTTGTTCTATTTGTTGCGTATCTATCTTCTGACTTTGTATAGGTTTGCTATAGCCTACACGTTTTGTTGCATTGTTAAATTGGTAAATATTTATGACAGGTGTGGGAACAAAAGATTATATTCTTCCAGGAAAAATTTCAAACGTCAAAGTCATACTCAATGGTGGTCAAAGAGTTACTTTTCTGAGGCCTGATGGATATTTCTCATTGTATCCTTTTGATTTACAACATAATTCCCACTTCTGTTTAATTTGCATGATGAATGCTTTTGGGATATTAAACCCTATTTAATTTTATTTCTCCTCGTTTTATTGTTCTTGATTTTGTGAAGTTATTGTAGTTAATGCTGGCAACTCATGTTAAGACATGATCTAATTCCTTAACGTGTTCTTTAAGCCACAATGTTCCTGCAGGGACACATCTAATTGAAGTGGCTGCAATTGGCTATTTCTTTTCTCCGGTGAATACTCAACCTGATAATTACATCTCGATCCTTTTCCCCAAATATATATATATATATATATATATATATATATATATATATATATTCAATGTATGATCATTTATTAAATTGTTGTGTTCATTAAAAAAAGGTACGAGTTGATGTTAGTGCTAGACACCATGGCAAAATTCAGGCAGCACTGACAGAGAATAGGAGGGGACTTAGTGAGTTTGTCTTAGAGCCATTAAAGGATGAACAATATTACGAGGTTGGTTTAGACTGCAAAGTTCCTGTTTGTGTTTCCCAGTTCCCCTTCCCGTTCCTTCAAATTATCATCTGAATGTTTGCATGATGTTATCTTGTCTTGCTACAGGTTAGGGAGCCATTCTCTATTATGTCCATTGTGAAAAGTCCAATGGGTCTGATGGTTGGATTTATGCTAATTGTTGTCTTCCTCATGCCCAAATTGATGGAGAACATGGGTATGCTTCTAAAAACTTATTTGCTTACTTTTTTCATTTTCCGAGTCTCTTTTATGCATGTCTCTTTACGGATGTACTTGCTTTGTATGGGTGAAATGTTTGATTTCCTTCTGGAGAAGTTTGGGACTAATCCTATCTCAGCGGCTATTACTGTTGCTTGGCAACGTCAAAGTATCAAAATCAAGTTGAAATATCTGAAGCTCCTTCTATCTTTCTCCCTGTCTTCATTCTTGAAGAAAAATTTTCTCCCCTGATTTTCTTGTATTACTGAGTCATAACTGAATACTTTGCAATGTTCCACCGGTATGCTATTTTACGTTAATACATTGTGTGCATATTAAAAAGTTTCAGCTATGAATTATGCTTCTCCCTTTTTGGGCTTCTACTAATTTTTTCTTGCATGGTTATCAAACTTAACGAGTTTATCAGAAAAAACTTTTTAACTAATCATTAACTTCCTGTCGGTCAAAATCCAGATTAAATGGGGAAAATTTTGAAAATCTTGTTCAACTTCGAAAATCTTGTTCAACTTTACTTTTGATGTTGTGAGTTGCTTTACTTGTTTCGTAGGCAATCTGCCGAATGGTAGTTTTTTCATGTTGTATGGACCTAAAAACCAGGATATTGTGCTACTTGCATAAATTATGCTGATGGCCTCATTGTATTTCTGTGGAAACAGATCCAGAAGAAATGAGGCGTGCACAAGAAGAAATGAGAAATCAAGGAGTTCCATCGTTAGCAAGCTTGTTACCTGGTGCCGCAAGAAGTAACTAGGTGTACTAGTAATGGAAACTGGTGACCAAGTTGGTTGCCTCAAGCACGAGCTGAAGAAATATGACTTATTTTTCTCATAACAAATTGGTACTGAGAAATCTTTTGATTGTTTATGTTGTGGATTAGCTAAAATTTGAAATTTCTGATAGTGGTTTCTCAGGAATAGGGTTCTACGTAACTCTTCCCTCTTTCTTGCCAATGTTGATAACCATTCAGTAATATTTAGCTATTTTGGTTTACTTGTAGAAGATCTGAATTTCCACTTTTGGTCGTTTTCTTGAAAAAAATGATTTATAATCTGTTTTTTGCTGTATTGCTCTAGTTAATTTTCTTCTTCAATGTATGTTTTGCCTTCTTTTTTTGTCATTCCTTTGGCAATTTGATTTCGAAATATTGGATTTTGATAGTCAGGAGGAGAATATGAACAATTGGGTCATATTTTGTATACTCTCTAGAAATTTAGATTGATAATTGAAAGAGTAAGAGTGGGTTTAGGATGTATATAAAAATTAAATTATTTTAGTAATTATTCTTACACCAAAATAGTCATATCGTTTATAATTTATAGAAACTTTTTTTAATTCATCGAAACGTTTGTCAAGGATAAGCTATAATGGGGCTAACTGTTAGTGGTTTATACATTTAATTGTGATTGATAGTAATTGTATTAATCTTGTTGAGGTCTAAACTGATTATAAAAAATCTTGTGAAAACTAACTTGATGAAAAAATATTTTAAAAAATTAAAATGGAGATAAAATAGTCTAAAGAGATAAGATTAAATAAATATTGTCAAAATTAATACAACATTACATTTACTAAATCATGAGTAAATTTTATCAATTTAATTAATTTGAAATTTCTCATAAATTGGATTGATTGTAAACTATTCAATTAAACTCGGACACTTCTCTTAAATGGTGTGTCTGTCTTTGACACACGTATCAGACACTGAGATCGTATGACACTTATCGGTGAAGTGTCTAATTCAAAAAATATTTGTTGAATTTCTGACAATTATAGCACGGATCTAATACAATTTTATTGTATAAATTTTTATTATGATTATAAAAAGAAGGAACAAATCATTTTGAACCAGTCATGAAAAACATTTTTCTGTTAAAATAACTTAAACATACTTAGTGCATATAAATTTTTATTTTTAATTTATATAATTCATAATTATATAGTATATAGATCAGTATCCTCATGTCCTACATTTTAGAAAATATGTATCCGTCCGTGTCGTATCAATATTCGTGTAAAGATCTATAAAATAACCTTAGAGTAGAAGTGATATATTTTAAATGACACATTATTAAAATTAAAAGAACATATAAATAGAAAATTCAGTTATTCAGGTTTCATTTTAAAAAAACCACCATCTCTCTAAAAGTTTCTTTTTTCCTTTTCTTTTCCTTCTCTTTAAGATTATGACCTCATCGTTCATCAGTTTGACAATCAAAGTACGCTATTAGACTCCTGGTAACAAAGACTACAAGACTGCTCGATTAGAATCTCTAATAAGAGTAAGTTCATTTTTGTTCCTTTTCTCTTTCCTCTCCTTCTCTCTATGATTCTGACAATTGGAGCCTGCCAATTAGACTCCTAACAGTGAACTCTCCAAGATTGTCCGATCAAAATCTTAGATAGAGTAAGTTCTTTTTTGCCCTTTTCTTTGAGTCAAATTTTGAACTTGATAGTGTTGTCTCTACATAGGCTTTGCATGTGACTCAATTAGCTTCAGGGTTAATCTCTGTTAACTTAGGGTCCTAGTTATATAGTTAGATTTTTCTCAGGACTTTGTGGTGTAGGTTAATTACCTTTAAGTTTTTGGTAGATTGGGAGCTCTTAGTGAGCATCTGCTAAAGTTCAGGTAAGGGAAACTAGTTTTATTTTTTTCAATAAAACCATAGGTTAGAAAATTTGGATGTGCGGGTGACGTGGTCACTAGTTCCAATTTTTGCTTGCAGGATTGTCTCTTTTAAGAGTAAAGTAAAATATTGACTGAAGTGGTTGATTTTGAATATTATATATATTCATTTTAAGGTGAATAAATTATTGAAAAGTGTTTGTGATTGAGAATTTATAGTGTTTGAATGGTGATATAAAAGAGTTGAATTGTTTTTGAATAGTTGTTGAATTACTTAAAATGTGATGTTTGATGAGAATTAGTTGTTTGATGTTAGATGATGAATGATTTAGAGAGCATATATTTGGAACTTAGTTATGTGTTTAAGTGAATTTTGAGATATATTTTGATTGTTTACAAAGTTTAAAATATGATGTGATTGGTGCATTGAAGTGTTAAATGATGTATGTAATGAGGTGAAAGTGTAATCAATACATAATATTTCCAAGAAAGAAAATACAGTGTTAAGAATGTTATTAGGGTGTATTGATTTGTGAGTGTCATGTGAATGAGACTATCCTGACTCTACCGATATAATGGAATCACATAGATTTATTCCGTTGATGAGAGTCGAAGGAGGTCTATTTGGCTGAATCTGAGGTTTGAAAGAACTAATCATCAGATCAAATGGATTTACCTTATCATATGAGATGATGAGACATTGAGATGATTATGTGGATGACTATATGGATTCATAGTGAGTAGTATAACATGTGCAGGTCTTTGGATGCGCTAATTTCAATACACGAGTCTTCCGGAAATAAAGTCAGGTGTCTGTGTATGTTAGTCGGTAGAAATATGAAATATGATAAGAGTAATGTGGATGATGAACGTGATAGACACTTGATGAAATTGTAATATTGATGATTTATGTTTGATATTTAAAATTTTATTTTTGAACTTTTAAAAATAGCTAGCTTATCCCGTGCTTTGTTTTCTTTAATTTGTGATGATCGTGTTAATTAACGTGTAATATATATATATATATATATATATATATATATATATATATATTTTAATTTCAAATATTCTAAAAGTTACCAAGCATCCTTAAGAGAAGAAAGAAACAGAAAACATAAAAATTAGAAAAATGGTATTTTTAATTATTTCTAAAGTATACAAATCATTAAATTTTTAAGCAATACTTTAAATAAATTTTTTATACTAAATCATGGTTAAAATAAGAAGAAATATCCAATAAACTTTAAAAAAAATTCCTTCTAAATTCTGTCTCCCTTCTAAGTTCATACCCTATGAATAAATCAATAAACGACAACCTTAAAGCATGAACTCGTCCGAGTGAACTCCGTAACTGCAAGCTGATTGTTGATAACAGATAACAGAGAGACGCCATAAGAGAAGCTGCAAAAATGGGTACTGTCTCTCTTCTTAAGTGCTACAGACCCTTCTTCTCTACGCTTTTTCCTCGCTCCGCTCCATCCACACCCCACGCCGCCATCTTCAGGACGAAGAATCCGCAGTCCTTCTGCACCGGCTCATCTCCGCCGTTGACGGCGGTGAAGGAATGCGGCGAATCCGACGCCGAGGGTCTCACCCTGAAGAAATCCGCGCCGGAGGTGTGGCTGCACAACACCATGAGTAAAACGAAGCAACTCTTCAAACCCAAAGTGGAATCCAAAGTGGGAATGTACGTATGCGGCGTCACCGCCTACGATCTCAGCCATATTGGACATGCACGCGTCTATATCAATTTCGACCTTCTTTACAGGTTTCTCTCTTCTCTTCGCACACGCTTAATTCAATCGTACTCTCCTTTTCTATTTGGTACTAATTGGTTTTCTCTGCTTGGCAATTAGGCAGATACTTTAAGCATTTGGGATTTGAAGTCTGTTATGTTCGCAATTTTACTGACGTTGATGACAAGGTCAGTGAGTGAGTGTCTATTTCCTGTTTTTGCACCTCCTTGCTACTTTCTCATTAAAAAGTCAATTTGTATGGTTCTTTGTTATCTCATGTCTCATATCTTCATAATACAACAATTGGCGCCCTTGAGGCAATTTTATTCGTTATTTAGTAAGCATCTTTCAGCTTATTGCTTGGCTCTTGTTTTAATAGCTCAAAGTCTGTCCTTTGCTTTCATTAGGTTAAGGTGTTAAGCTTTTCGCTTGTTGAAAATATTAATAACTAGACAGCTAGAGAAGAGATGAAAATCTTCAAGATGATATGTTTGCAACTAAGCCTGAATTTGCTCTTAGTAGAGGATGGTAATGAGGTGGGTGGGGAATTTTTCATGGGTTTGAACTAGGTCTTGTTATGGTCAACTTCTTTTCATAATTACGTATAGGAAAAGTAAATAAGAAGGTAAATGAATTGGGTTTCTCTCAAAAGTTAAAATCAACTTACGTATCTTAGCTTTTGGAGAAGTTAAATGAGATAGCTTCTACAAAAGTTAACTACGTAGAAATGATTTTAACTCATCAGAGAATCTCAATTTATTTTACCTTTTTCATTTTCTTGTCATACAAGCACGTATACAGAAGTTTATCCAAACAAAACCTTTTACGTGACTCTTGGCCATTCACTTCTTAGTTGTTACCCTATAAATAGTAGTTCTGAATCATTTAGAGTTTAGACCTTAAGAACTTGTGGACAGGTTTTGAATTTTGATTATATCCATTTGTTAAGTACCCACTGTTTTTTAATTGGTATTACAGGATCTTAGTCTGCACTTTTCAATATGTAGATAATTGCTAGAGCAAAAGAGTTAGAAGAAGATCCAATCAGTTTGAGCCGGCGCTATTGTGAAGAGTTCTGTCGAGACATGATAACTCTGAATTGTCTGCCTCCTTCTGTGGAACCAAAGGTCTCGGAGCACATGCCCCAAATCATTGATATGATTGAGAAGGTACTGATGCTCACCATTTACTGTGGGCATTAAAATGGACACTAGAAGATAGACAAATTTTGGACTGTTTATTCATATTCCATTTCTACACAAGCTTACTTAGATACATTATTGGTAGATGAAATGCTTCTCTTCATAGTTCATTATAAAACTCTATTTTTGTTTATCTTCTTAAGAAATACAATGTTGATTTGCTTCATTATTGATCAGTTAACATGCTTCTTGACAGATTCTTAATAATGGGTATGCCTACATTGTTGACGGGGATGTATACTTTCATGTAGAAAAATTTCCTGAATATGGGAAACTATCTAGTCGAGATCTAGAAGATAATCGTGCTGGTGAGAGGGTTGCAGTTGATACAAGGAAGAAAAATCCTGCTGATTTTGCTCTGTGGAAGGTATAATATATCAGTGACAATTGACAAATGAGGATAATATGTTCTGTCAAATATGTTGATATCCTATATATTACAAATCAATGATTATTAAATTCTTCAATCTTAATTTAGTTTGAAACTTATTGTGGATTTTCAATGCTATTTTGCAGTCTGCAAAGCCAGGGGAGCCATTTTGGGAAAGTCCCTGGGGCCCTGGAAGACCTGGGTGGCATATTGAATGCAGTGCCATGAGTGCAGTTTATCTTGGTTACTCTTTTGACATCCACGGTGGAGGAATTGATCTTGTGTTTCCTCACCATGAGAATGAAATTGCTCAGAGTTGTGCTGCATGTAAGAAAAGTGATATAAGCATATGGATGCACAATGGTTTTGTTACCATTGATTCTGTGAAGATGTCAAAATCTTTGGGAAATTTTTTCACAATACGTCAGGTGAATCATCCCTGATGGTTTAAACTTATCCTACTTATTAAGTCTATCGTCATTTTTATTAGACAAACTATTTAGTCTATGGTCAAGGACCTACAATTTCTATTTGTTGATTAGTTACCATTCAAAGGGTTACATTATGATGCCATAAACATTGTTTTATCAGGTTATAGACATTTACCATCCACTGGCTTTGAGATATTTTTTGATGAGTGCCCATTATCGATCTCCTGTTAATTACTCAAATATACAACTTGAAAGTGCTTCAGACCGTATCTTTTATATATATGAGGTATTACTTTCTTTAAGAATTATTTTATTTCTCCTTGCTATGTGTGCTTATCAATCTGTACAGTTTGCACACTTCATCTTCTATGCATTTTCCCCATGGGTATTCTTAAATAGGCTTGCTTCTTTATTATGTCAGCATGTATGTTGTGTGGACTATCTTGAATGTGTCGTGTGCTTGCAGACATTATACGAATGTGAAAGCTTCTTGAATCAGCACGATCAGACAATTAGAAAGGATTCCACCCCACCAGATACATTGAATATTATTGATAAGTTCCATGATGTTTTTCTGACCTCAATGTCGGATGATCTTCACACTCCAGTTGTATTGGCTGGAATGTCTGATCCCTTAAAGTCAATCAATGATTTGCTGCATACGCGTAAGGTATGACATTTTCTCGTTTATAGCCGAAGTTATTATGTAATTATAGTTTAGTATTGATTTTAAATGAGGTCAAGGTTTGGAAATGAATAACTTTAACATTAATTAATTCATCTTATTGTTGTTGTACAATTTTGGTTTTAGTTTAATGTCAGTCTATCGAACCTCTGGTTTTGGTCATACTTGTACTTGTATCTAGTAATCAATCGTGCTTCAAGCAAACCTATATTTCAAGTTGTTTACTTGCTAAGTGTTACATGATGCCAATAACTTAACCTTTGCAAAGGTTGAATAAAAGGATTTTGTGCAGATCTCTTCATGGTTTTCGATCTCTAGATGTGGTCTCTAATTAATTGTGTTGTTTCAGAGTTTCTGTGCCAGAAATGCATCTTCCAAATTTTATCTTGGGGATGATATTATTTAATGCTTGGCACATCAGCAAATAAAGTATATGGGTTAAATGCTGTTTATAACATTCCAAGTTCATAATCATGCAGGGGAAAAAACAAAAATTTCGAATAGAGTCACTTGCAGCTTTGGAGAAGAGCATCGGGGATGTCCTTACTGTTTTAGGACTAATGCCTGCAAGTTACTCTGAGGTATGAATACATTTAACCGATTGCTTTCTGTCTCTGTTTTCTAATTTTTTTTTTTTTTGCATGCGAGGTATGACATCATACCCTCCCAACATTTTATTGGGAGTACAAATCACTAATTTATGTGTACTTAACGGAAATTCCATTGATTAGAAGTTTTGATTCCTTTATCGTTTATCTTTCTGGGGTCTAATTGTTATTTTTGAACTCTTTTAACAATCTTTTTTTACTGGTTATATTCTTTCTGATGTATACACTGAATCCTCTCATTTTTTCTTTCTAAATCTTTAATTCCCATTCAATTCTGGCATAGTGTTTAAGTGGAGGTTTTTTATGGGCATTCTTTTGTCTGCTTTATTGGCCATCGGATTCAGTATTGAGACTAATCCAACAGGCAATGATACTTCCACCCAGTCTGAAGCTGCTATAACAATGGACTGCTACAAAATTCTCCTTAATGACTCTGTATATTTTTATAAAACATTTATGTTTTATATGATACCTACAGTGAGCTTGCAAAAATCCAGTAGTAAATCTAATGGTGTGAAATATGAATAGGTTTGAGATGTTGTTTCTCTGGTATCTGTTTGCATAACATAATTCATATTATTCTGCCAAATGCTCAATATTTCTTGTTTCTAATCATTGTTGCATGCTGCAGGTTCTGCAGCAGCTTAAGGAAAAAGCTTTAAAGCGTGCAAACTTGACAGAAGAGAAAGTGTTGCAGAAAATTGAAGAACGGGCTGCTGCTAGAATAGAAAAGGAGTATGCTAAATCGGATGCAATTAGGAAGGATTTGGCTATTCTTGGTATTACTCTTATGGACAGTCCAAATGGCACAACTTGGAGGCCTACCATTCCTCTTCCACTTCAAGAGCTGCTCTAGTCGAGATACTTAGTTTCACTTCTTCATCCTATCCAAAGCAAAACCAAGAAATGTATATGGAAATTAATTGTAAGGGATGCCACTGCTGTATGAAGCTATCAACTGCTCACTATGATAAAGGGTACCCTTCTTAATTCATGGTGCCTTAAAAATATGGATCTGCTACTCAGTATGTTGTCTTGGTGACCAATATTGAATTAATTATTTTTTATTTATCGGGCTTTTAACCCCTAGAATATTTTTCATTCATAGTTGCAACATTTTCATATTAGTATTGAAATAATTTATCGCAGTATCACTGGAGTAAGTACCCCTTTGGCTTCATATTGAGAAAGCCTTCTTTTGTGGTGACAAGGAGTTTTCAGTTTTTTTTTCATTCTTGATCTTTGTTTATGCTAATAATGAAATGGAATCCCTAGATCACAAGAAAACCGTTGTATAGAAGAAAGAAATATAGATAATGACTCATTTTTTTTTTGTTTAATTAAAGAGAACAAAAAAAAGTCGTCTTTGGAAAATGAAAGCTTTAAAAAATATATATCTTCTATTCAAATTTTTATTTTCTCTCCATTCTAGAGTGTATTTTGGTGCCAGTGAGAAGTGAAATCCTGTCATTAACAAAATTATTAACTAAAAATTAATTTTAAATACCAAAATAATTAATTATTATTTAATTAAATTAGAGATTATTTTATAAATTAAAAAAACTATTGGTATTTAGTGTGGTTTCTATTATTAATAACATAAATTAAAATGGTTTTTAAATTGTATTTAATCAATATAATCAATAAGTATGAAAGTTTTAATTACTTTATATTTTAAATTAGTTTTTACTAGTCATTTATATATCAATTTAAAATCTAAGATATTAGTAACTAAAACTTAAGTAACTAATTTAAAAATTATTTTATAAATTTTTATTAATAATAGAAACACTTTATATATGAATAAATTTATATATGAATAAATTTTAAGTTTCTAAATTAGTATCTAATCTAATTAATATAGTGACTAATTTATTATTAATATATATATATATATATATATATATATATATATATTTATTGATTAATTATTTTTATTTTATTTTTAAATTTGGTTACTATTTAATGATTTATTTTAGTGTAAGGTCCTTTTTTTGAATTAGAATTTAGCACAATTATTTTTTAAATATAATTGTTAAAAAATGTATATTTGAAAACAATTTATTAAAAAATGAATATAGAATACTTAATTTTGCTTAAATGGTAAAATGAACTCTGTTTTCAGAAAGGAACTTACTTTTTTTTTGTGTAAATATAATTGTTTAAAAACTTTCAAAATAAATAATCATGGTATAAATATTTTTCATAACAAACATTTATATTTATATATATATATATATATATATATATATTCTATTTCCGTATAATATTATCACAGTTAGTAAACATACATAAACGCAAACTCTATTTCTTTTAACACTTATAAACTCTCATTTCAAACTTAATCTCAATAATTTAAATCATTCACATAACACTTATGTTCTTCACTATATGAAGTCTACAACTCAAATCAAAATCATGCATACAAAAATATTAAACTCTACCTTTGAAAGACACACATTGAATTTGACTCAAAGACCTTTATTTATTATGTTGTCTATCAAACACAACTACATCAATAGGAGATAAGTCATCTCATATGACGAGGTAAATCTCTATGATGTGTTAGACCAATTTTTTTCATATCGCAAACTAAATCATAAGAATCCTCATTGACTTCATCACATGATAATATTTCTCTTTGTGAATCCAAGAATACTATAAAATTTCCTTTCCTATAAATAAGTACATCTATATCATACTTCATATCATATATAATATTTTTCATCAAAATTTACATCCTTACATATACATCCCAACTTAAATTAAATGCCAATAAATTCAAAATCCATCATCCATTTGATTATAAAATATTTAAATATTATATATTGGTCAAAATATAACAATATAATGAAAGATAAATATATTTTAGCTTTTAGAAACATTTAAAAACATGTTTTTTCAAAGTTTAGAAAACCTATTCTCGGCGACATTTGACTTGTCCAATGCATTAAGCACATGTTACAATTTGTGCAGCTACCATTTTGCTCACGCAGCCAAAGGCATAACACACTTAACAAATTTTAGTCACCCAATAAATAAAATATTTGCCTAGTGACCAAAGTTCTTAGCTCTTAGGCTTGCCCAATAACCAAATCTTAGGGAGTTTTTATTTAATAGCTTGCACAACAAATTTGGTTTGCTTAACAATCATAGTTCTCATATTTTTAATTAAATAAATTAGGAGTTTTTATTAAATAGCTCGTCCAATGAATTTGGCTTACCCAACAACCAAAGCTATCAGATTTTTAATAAAATAAATTTAGTCTAACGACACTTGACTAACTCAACAAATGTGCATAAGATTAGGGTAATTTGTATAACCTAGCACATGTTTATTGTGGTTCAACATAGTTTTTCAATTTCTTTTCTACCTATCTTTGAATAAGTTGATTCCAACTTGAATTACTTGTCCGTGCTCAACATTTTAACACAAAACTGATACATGCATACAATATTTCAAAGCATTCAAAATAAAATAGGATTTTCATTTCAGTCAAACTAGTATATCAATTCCAAGTTGAACTCATTTAAATAAAAAAATAAACCAATATACCAATTTCTACAAGATTTTCAAAACAATGTGACAATGTTACTTTCAAGTTTAACCTAAGGTACTATTAACAATTAAATCATTTTTCCTTACCTGTTCAACACAAAACTAAACTCCAATTCCATAGCAACTAAACTCCAATTCCATAGCAATAGGAGGACTAAACTTGAACACAAAAAGTTCTAATAAAGGATTTGATATGATCTGAACTAACTGATACTTATTATAGTTCTAAAAACAAAATATGAAAAAAGTCTCCTCACCAGACATGCATAATTTTTTTCTCAAAACTAACCAAAAAAAGGTAAAGAGAAACTTATTTTAAAGCATAAATTGATTGGATACACTTATTCTATCTCCATCGGGATTCATATGACATGCTACGAATTTGTAGAGAGAAATCAAAGAAAAAAAGATCTAAAAACGATAATAATTCTTTTAAAATAAAATTTGAATAATTCATTTTTATTATTTATAAATTTTATATTTAATAATAAAATATTCATACTTTATCTTAGCAGTATCAATTTTACATTATACAATTATGTAAGTCCTTATAATTATAATTTTATTGATTTTATAATATTTTGAAAAATTATATTAAAGATTACGTCAATTGGATTGACAAATATAAAATTATATTTACTTTTTTAATTTTATATGATTCTCATGCGAAACTATTTTTAGTGTATAATTTCATTAGGTGGTATTTTCGGTAACTTAAAATTTTAAGAAGTTACTGAATATTTGTTTTGTGAACTAATAAAATTATAAAAATAATATCTGCCCATAGAAATGACGTAAGTTAGAATTTTATTTTAATGATGATTTAAATTTTATAATTGCAAAAAATTTGAAGTTTCTTTTATTTTTAAAAATTTAATATTAACAAAAAGTAATTGAATCATTTAAAAAAGTATGTCAAGTTCTAAAACAATAAACCAAATTAATATTAGTTTCTTGTCATCCATGAAATGAATATTTGTAATTCCCCGTTTCAAGCATTCTATAACAAACACATTTATTAGAAAAAAGAAAACTTATTGAAAACAGTTCACCCATTAAGATTGTATGAAGCAAGATTAGAAGAAAACAAAAACTGAGGCATCCAAGAAAAGATATTGACAAATTAAGGATACGTTTCAACAAACTTAGTTATTTTTATGATTTTTTTTAAATAGTTAAACTAATTTTCTATAAATTGAAATTAACATTTGTTAGAAATTTTTATATAATTTATTTTTATTTTTATTAACATATTGAGATATACTTGAAAGGGCACGTCTCACAGGAAAAGTACAGTGCAGAGGCAAAAAAGAAGAAGTTAGTAATAAATACAGTGAACATAAAATTGATTGAAAAGTTAAAGTTTTTACAATTATTATTTTATTTAAATATAATTTTCATCCTTCTGTTTTATTCAAATTTTAATTTTGATTCCTATCTTATCTTATATAATACCCAAAAATATAATTAATTATTATAATACAAGTTCTATAAGTTTCTATACAAATATTTTAGAGTATTTCAAAAGGTTCCTAATAGATGATTAAGATTTATATAAATACAATACTTATAATACAAAACTCAAAATAATATTCTAAAGTCCTTTAAACTCTCATGTACCTACATAATCATTATTTACACGTGTACATAGTATAGTCATTGGAAGTTCACAACACAACCAAAAAAGTAAGTGTAAACTAGTGAAAATAAAATTTTATAATATATACAATCCAATCAAAAGAGCAAATCAGATTACATGGATCAATTTCTCAATTATTCAAAACGCCTTCTAGAAGACCCGTATTAAGTAAGTCATGTCAGATACTAACACCAATACTCAAGACTTGTGAATCCAGGAAAAATGATCAAAGTAAGTTCAATACAACTCAAGCCGTGCATCTCATATGTCACAATGTGCATGAACTTCCCTATCAGCTTCTCACCAGCTGATATCTTAGTTTATGTGACTTAGACTACCAATGAGGCCAGTGGATCTTTGTTACCACATAAACATCAATACTTAATACACAAACAAACATCAGTCCATACATTATCCCAAATGTATGACTTCAATTTCATGCAATTTTCATCATTCACATACCATTCAATCACATAACATTTAAAAATTCATAACATCAATAACATTTTCTAACATAAAAAAAACAATAGTTAACTTTTCAAACTATCAAAATTTAATATTTATACATATTCACACAACATAAAATCAAACAATTTCATCAAATAACATCCATGCAAAAGAAATTGAAACTTGGGATCACGTCCTCTCCACATTCAGATTTTCTAGCCTAGAGTACTATTGAAAGTTAAAATTAACTTCTCTTACCTTAATTGTTTGTTTTTCGAGCAACCTCTAGAATTTTATCTATCCAGTATGGATAAGCTTCAAGATATAAAGACCTTATACAAGTTATCCAAACAGAACAAAATTTAGTGTATAGTATAATAAGTTGAGAGAATTACTTTTCTCGACTGACTCATTAAGATTGATGACTAAATTTTAAGAAAAAACAGATAATAAAAAATATTTAGAGCAAATATGAACTTACTATGTTCGAGATATGTTTGAGTAGTAATGTTGTTTTAGCTCCTCAACTACATTCTGGTTCAATCAAAATTGATTATGTATGGAAAGAAAAGAGAAAAGGAAGATAGTTTAAAAGATGGACAACCGGAGAGAGAGAAAAAAGTGAGGGGGAAAGGCCGCCAGTTACATCTTAAAATATAAGCATTTAAATTTTTTCCTTTTAGAAAAATCATAATTTTAGTCCAATTCTTAATTCTTAATTATATTTTATTTATTTATTTTTTATTTATTGAACCTTAAACTTAACATATTAATTCAAGGTATCCTAAAAAATAATTTAATCAATTAAAATACTAAAAATAAAAATATAGACAAATTTGATGATTTATTAAAATTGCGAATAAAAAATAATACGTGTATTAAACTACATTTAAGTTTATTCTTTTTTATTTATTTTTAAGTGTTATTTAAGGTTCTTTTTAAAAAATAAAAAAAATGTAATAAAATTTTCTAACTTTAATAGAATATTCATAAGACTTTTATTTTATCTTTTTTTACTTATATACGGTAACAAATGCATATATTTACATTTATTAAAGATTAAGGGAAGGGTATTGTTTACAAAAATTATCTTAAACTCTACAATGAATAGAAAAAAAAATAACATTTACAAATAAATGGAGCAAATATTATTATTATTTTAATTTATTATTGTAATTTGTAAGAGGATTCAATATATTTTTTATTCTTAAACTTTTGAATATTTTCATTTTTAGTCTTTTTATTTTAAAAAAAATTAATGATAAAGGTTATAGTCTTGACATGTTACTCTTAACAATAATTAAAAAAATTATGTGGAAAAACATATTTATAATTTGTTGTCTAGGTCTAAAAGTATGGATAAATTATGTGATTTTTTCACTAGAAGAAAATCATGAAATAGAAACCAATTTTTAGAGACAAAAAATAATTAGTTACTATAGTAATTAAATTAGAGATCATTTTAAAGATAAAAAAAATGTTAGTTTTTAAATTAGTTTCTATTATTATTAAATGGTTTCTAAATTAGTGTCTAATTAGCAACCAAAGTTTTTGCTACCAATATTGATTGTTAATTAGACACCAATTTAGAAACCATTTAACAATAATATAAACTAATTTAGAAACCAAGATTTTTGTAGTCTCTACAATGATCTCTAATTTAGTCATTATAGCAACTAATTATTTTTTGTATCTAAAAATTGGTTTCTATTTCATGATTTTCTTGTATTTCTTGCGGTGTTTATTTGAATGTTTCAACAACTTTTTGCTTATGTTATTTCCTTAATATATATATATATATATCACTACAAAAAAAATTATTAAGTAGAATTCAATTTTAGAGACAAAAAATAATTAGTTGTTATATTGACTAAATTAGAGACCATTTTAAATACTAAAATAAATTATTGGTTTCTAAATTATTTTCTGTTAAATAGTTTCTAAATTGACATATGATTATCTATCAAGTTTTTTTGCTACCAAATTTAGAATATAAATAATTAGTAGTTAAAATATTGGTAGCTAATTAAATACCAATTAAAAATTATTTATCAATAATATAAACTAATTTAAAATTAATAATTTTTTTAAGTTTCTAAAATAGTCTTTAATTTAGTCAATATAACAAATTGATTATTTTTAGTTTTTTAAAGTTAATTTTTATTTAATGATTTTTTTAATATATATATATTATAAATTGTGACTAGTATTTATTATACAATCAATTAACTATTTATTATACAATCAATGCATAAACTATTTATTATACTAAAAAATAATTAAGCACACTAATTTTTATAATAAAATAAATTTATCTAAGCAGAATAGTTTTACTAACTACATTTTACATTTATTATTATATTTATTTCCTGTAGATATTAATTATTACAACATAATTAACATTAATAGTTTGAAAAATACTCTAAAATTGGAAATTGAAAGATTTGTTAAGAATATATATCCTTCAAAGAAAAAATTTAAGAATGTATGATTAAAAATTGAAAAGAAGAGACTTCTACTTTAGAGCATTTCAATCTATAATATACTTAAATTAATTCACTTTTATGTAATATTTTTTACACTTTGTGTACCATAGAAGTGCAATAGAAATAATGGAAACATAATCTCCCAATATTTTTTTTATTGTTTAAAAATATTTTAATACACACTCAATTTTAAAAAGTTTACTGTACGTACTTATTATTAACAAAGTTTTAATTAATATAAAAGTTAATATACTTATCATATATATGACAACTATGATTCACATACCAATTCTATTCAAGACATAATCAGATATACAATATAGACATCTCTAAATAAATATTTGAGCTCTCATTTTTTAAGCACAATCTTACTTTTATCCATTTCAAAATATTGAATAAAATATATTTAAACTTTTACACTACATACATGTAAATCTCAATCCACAATAAAAAAAATTCTACAAAATATCATATAAAAAATAAATTAAATATTCTAAAATATTTTTTAAATTAATTAATTAAAAAATATATTAAAAACTAATACATTTTATTAATAATAGAAACTACTTTATAATTAATATTTTTTTAATTTTCAAAATAATATTTAATTTAATTAATATAGTAATTAATTATAGTTTAACTCTAAAATTGAATGAATTTTTTTAGTGATAAATAAGGGAATTAATTTCTGTCCAGTTAGCATGACAAATAAAAAAGTATATCATACCATAAAATGTTTAAAAGAGTGATTATCTTTCAGTAGTATCTTCAAGAAATAAATACACTAATAAATATAATAATAAAATACAATAATAAATGTACAATTGTAATTGTTAATAAATTTTTTAGTCATATAAAATTATTTTATTATGAACATTAATGAACATTAATGGAATTAGTTAATTTTAATAGAATAAATAGTCTGTAACCGTGTAAAGATTTTGGTACTTTGATTAAATTATGAATGAAAGAAATGATATAATGTAAGAGTTTACATCCTGTTTTACAATAAATTATTGATTTTATAATAATTATTTGAAAAACTGCCGTGAACCTAGATATAAAAACATGAGAGTTAAATAAGATTATTTTTTAATATAGATTATACAATAAATATATATATATATATATATATATATATATATATATATATATATAAATGAGTTGTTCTAATACAAAGAGGAGTGTTTATAAATTGAATAGAACTTTTTAATAAAAACAACTTTCATAGATTTATATTAAAATGTTACTTTTATTTTAAAGTAATTTCATAAGCAAATCTTATTGGAAATAGGCTGAGTTTACATAAATTAAGAATGTTAGTAAGTTTGCTTAATGTTTTTATTTCATAAAATAATTATATTTTTTTCTAATCAAATTTATTAAATATGGACTCAAAACTATTTTTTTAAATAGAACGTTTAAATGAAAGTGGTATGTTATTAATTATTGAAAATAACGTTTGAATATTATAATCTACAATTAAATTTATTTTTCAATAATATTTAAATATAAGAAAAATTTGTAATCTTATTTTTTTTATATAAAATAAATTATAATTTTAATCATATTTATTATACTATTCATAAAATTTCACAATTTTTTTTTCTATTTTATTTCCTTTAATTCAAACAATATCACTTTATAACTTAATCCTAAAGAAAAAAAAATACTATTATATATACTAATCCAATAAAAGAAATCAATTCATCTAAAGTAGAACTGCCCTTCATTTAATATTTTATATTTTTAATTTAATAAACACTGGAATGACAACTAACCTTCTTTAAAACCTCCATTCACTTACATTAATTATATAAATAAAATAAAATGAGATTTTATTAAGTATTTATTGTAGCTGTGGTGGGAAAGACCATCTGTCCATGTGGTCCCCACCAACTTAAGACATCTCAGACATAGATAAGTTCATGCCCTTATCATATTACATGAGATAGGTGCTTCTGAGAGTTTTTTCTTCTGGTTCAAGACACTGCTTCTTATATAAGTCATTCTCAGTGGTTATGTCCGCATTTCTTACAGAGGTTTATTTTCCCAATTAGATAAAAACCTTAAAAAACCTTCACATGTTTACTTCTTAATTTCCATCTCTTCTTCTTCTTTTGGGGTGAGCTTTGGGTGAATTCACCTTTGCACCTTTCTTTGTGTTTCGTTCCCCTCTAGGTGCCAAAAATTTCTTCTGTTATTTCTTAGTGCATGTTAGTTTTCTGTGGTTAATCTGCTGCCATTTTAATAAAGGACTCTTCTGAGTATTTTGAATTGGATAATTGTTATGAATTGAGTAAAAAGTTTCGATTTTTATATAATTGTGATGCAGGCCCATAAGATAAAACAAAGAGATTTGTAATGGAGAAATCTGCTCTAGACAAAGATCTTGTTTTCTTAACCTTACAATTTCTTAATGAAGAGGGATTCAAGGAAGCTGCACAGAAGTATGTCACCCTCTTTATATAAATTCAGTCAGTCTTCGTTCTCATTTTCATCATTAATCTTTTGACAATTTTGTTTTCTTTAATTTTTTATTCATAGGCTTGAGTGCGAAAGTGGACTGTACTTTAACTTGAAGTATTTTGAGGAGATGTTACTTCTTGGAAAATGGAATGACGCTGAGAGCTATCTTTCTAGATTTACAAGGATAGATGACAACATGCACTCAACCAAAATATACTTTGAAATCAGGAAACAAAAGTACCTTGAAGCATTAGACATGTAAGCTTTTTATTGTCTTACAAAAGGACTTTGTGGGATTAAGAAAAAAACATCATTGGGCTGAGTGTCATCTTATTATTTCCAAAGGAATGCTTAATTGTTTTCATTTGGGTATATTTTTCATATCTTGTTTCTTCATTTATTACAGTGACAATCGTACCAAGGCTTTGGATATCCTCGTCAAGGATCTGAAAGTTTTTTCTTCAGGACGTGAAGAACTATTTAAAGAATTGAGTCAGCTTTTGACAATTAACAATATAAGGTACAACTCAATTTCAGTGTTGTAATTTTAGATGTGAGCACAATAATATCCTTTGATGGGCTTTAAACTTAACCTTTCTCTTGATCGATCAGGGAGAATGCATCACTTTCAACATATGGAGAAACAAATTCTGTGAGGAGAATTGTTGCAGATAGTATTATGAAACTCATTGAGGGAAATCCTGAGTTCCATGAAAAATTGAAATGTCCTACCTTTAAAACTCAGAGGTTGTACCATCTTCTGAACCAAAGGTTTCCCTCTTTTTTCCAACTCAAAAGTTGATAATATATTGACACATATAACAATCATGTTTTTTTTTTCTTTTCTGGATATGGGCATGTACTTTTCAACTGTTGGAATAAAATTTACTTACTACTCATTTTGTCAGTTTGAATTGGCAATATCTAGTTTCTAAAGATCCACATCGTGTTCCTGACATGAAAACCTTTCTGATGGACCTTTCATCTTTGCAATCAGAAGACAATAATTCAATTGAAAACCCCAAATCTGGTAAGCATATCTCAAATCACAATTCTAACTCTTATGCTATAATTGACTTTGTATCATTTCCTGTTGCAGAAAATCTAGGTATGAGATTTATTCTTATTTTGTTTTGTTGCTTAATGTAATCATTTCAATTATTGCCTATGATGGAAATAATCCATGTCCTTTCTCTAGATACTACAATGGAGGTTCATAATGTATTATCACTAGAGGGTAGACCCTCCCAGATGTCAAAAGAGGTTAGTTGGACTTACTTTGTTAAACATTGTTGATTATATAAAGGATATATGAAGGTATAATTTTTTAAGTACAAGTGGAATGTGAATTTACATAACATCGAGATGAATAAAATTACATAAAATTCACCAAGTAATTAATATAACAAATATCTAAAAATTAGATAAGTAGATATTATGATTTGATTCCTTATTATCTAAAAATTAAGAAAATATTATTTGACTATTTAATGTCTAAAAATCAAGATAATCAAGTAGATTATTTGACGGTCAATCCATTTAACATCTTTTCTTGATATTGAAGTTGTTTATTACAAGTCGTTTTATTAGGAATTCGAATCTAGTTTTGGAAAATGTCTCAGTTAAGATGTTAAGATATCTGCATTTTGATGCTCTGTTCTACAGGCTGATGCTCTGTTCGTAGACTGATGCTCTGTTCGTAGACTGATGCTCTGTTCTACACTAGACTGATGCTCTATTCTATAATAGACTTGTTTGGCTTGGTTGTGATTAAGTACATCAAATATCCTATCAAGATTTTGTACAACTTTTTATTACGATTTTCAACTCCATATTCTTTGCAAAAAAAAATTCATTTGATTCATCATAATTGCAATTAGTTTTTTTTTTACACTCAAATATTTTATTTTGCTTTTTTTAACATGTATACCAAAAAAGAATGTCATCATTCCAAGATCTGTCATTTCAAAACAATATTTCTTATCTTCATTCAACTTGTCAAGTAATTTTGTATATCTTCTTGTACTAAAAATACTAATACTACAAGTACTCTCCTGTCATTCTTGTATAACAAAAACTTTTGGTTGGTCAACAAATGTTTATTTTTCCTAAATACTAGTTTTGTTGTTGGGTTATTTAAAGGGATTCACCAGAAAGATTCAACAACAATGAGACATGAGTCAAACCTGTACAACAGATTGACACTGTCTCTAACTCAATATTTGTGGGTCTTTTTCTTATATGTTGTTCAACTTTTTTATTCTTACTTAATGTAGGAATCAAACTCACACACTTGTATTTTAATACAAAACTACATTGTTATTGTTATTGTCATTGATCGATTGTCACTTGTTCCTTTACTCTTTCCGTCAATGTATGCTCCATTTACAATCTTAACTTTAGAAAGAATAGCTTAATCAAAATTTCTAAAGAATCCACGATCATAAGTCATATGATTTGTACAACCATTATCAATAAGTCAACTTTCTGTAAAGCTATCAAAACATGATAAGCAAACAACTTATCCTCTTGGATTGGTCTTCGACAACATTGACTTCAATGTTCTTAGGATTTGCATACCCTTTCTGTGTGTCCTACCTAACCACACCTATGTCCTACCTAACCACACCTAGGGCACCTTGGATCTAGCCTCCACCAACATTGTTTTTGTGGATGATTAGTGTTTTTTGTTTATTTTGCAGTAAGAACATGGAGGATAAACCTAAGCATTACTACTATGATTATTGTTTTCATTGCTTGCAAATCCTTCTACTTGTTGTTTTCGTTATTGTGCTAATTTTCAACTTGGCTTGAAAGGCACCCTCCATAGATCATTTTTGCCTCATCAATCTCCTCTATTCATGTGTTTTTAATTCATGTAATATTTCAGTCAATGTGATAAAACACAACTCATTTGAGGTCTCCAAAGTTGCTATAGAAGCTTCAAAGTTGTCAAGTATCGTTACAAGAATATTTTCAACAATTCTGGAACCAAGAAACTTAGTGCCTAGGAATCTATCTTTATTTAGAATGCTAAGCATTTTTTCTAAGTACTTTTTGATAGTCTTAGACTTTTTCATTCTCTACAACTGAAATTCCCTTACTTAATTTAACACGAACATGCTCTCTATCATCTGGTCTCCTGCATATCTCATGTATTTTGATAATCCCAAATTGTTTTTTTTTTATTTAAGATTCATAATTCTGATGAATATGTTGTGAGACAAGAAAATATACATGCATTTACCATTGTTTTCTTGATTTTCTTTTCTGTGGTTTCTAATCTGGGTCATGGTGGGGTTATCTAGTAACACAGGAACATCATAACCTTTTTCTATAACATCCTAAATATCTAGCTAGTGCCTCTAAATTGGATTTCCTTCTCATAGTCTAAAGTTTGTAGTTTTCATCATCAAAGATGGGGTACAACATGTGAAGAATTGTTTTTGTATGTAACCTTTAAGTTGACTATGTTATAGAGTTTCTCAATCTTTAAACTTTTGATTTCCTACCGCATACACAAAGACCAATTTTCACTTGTGTTAAGTAGTAGAGTTACATGTAAAGGCAATTTATAGTATTTGTTTAAAAAATTATAAAGTAATATTGTGTTATTGGTAAAACGATATATTTGAGGTTCATTACCTTAAGTAGCTTATATAAGCATTACACATACAAATATAACTTACTTTGCTTTGTTTTTCGATTGGAATTGCTTATTCACATTTCTTTATGTCTTATATACTACTTGACTGCCCTAATTTAAACTTGGTTTTTGTAAAAGAATGGGTACCAAAACGACTTGCAAGATGGGAGGTCTAATTCATTTGAAGAGTCTCGTAAAAATTCAAATCTTTGGAATGACTTAGAAATTTGTGACTCATCATCCCATTGTAACTTCTTGGAGCTTCAAACTCATCCCAAAATAAGCAAGGTATGACCTTTTAGGGTAATGCTTTATTGGATTATTGTTAAAAGTTACATGTATTATTATCACTAATTTTTAAAAATAGTTGAACATGATAAATATAATCCTTTATTGTGTCATGGATAGCTCTATTTGAAATGTTCAACTCCCTTTTTACATAAATTTTATAAGGCAAATGCAATCATAAAATAACAATTACTACATGGATTGATAACATCCTTGTCATAAATACCTGAGTTGAGAATGAAAAGATTTTAATTCACATAGATATATTTTGCACAAACAAAATACAAGTTAGAATTTACTACTAGGTTTCATAACACAAGAAATTATCACTAACTTTTCTCACGATAAAACAGATACTTAGACTGGCGTACACCAATGAGGGAAATGGCATTTTGGCATTGGGATCAAATGGACATCATCTACTTTGGAAGTGGCCTAGTAACAACCTTAACCCAGATGGCAAGGTAAGTAAAAACATAAAATCCACTTTATAATTTTAAGTTGAAAAATGTTACTTTGATAATTGTTCAATGAAATGCACTAATTTATAACTGTGATTTGACCATTCCATTAAAAAGTTATTTTTCTTTCTAATTGTAAATTAGTGTCAACATATCAACACTTTTTTTTAGTTTTCTTACTTTGTAGTTGAAGTTATTATAAAGTATAAGTAATACATGTAGGCAACTACACAAGTTCCTCCTTACATTTGGCAACCAGCTGGGAGTGACTTGCAATTGATGATGAGCAATGAACTTACAAGTTCATATAGTGGAGACCCAATTTCTTGTTTCTCTTTATCGAAGAACGATTCATATCTCATGTCAACATCTGGGGGACCAATCTCCTTGTTCAGCATGTCCTCGTTTAAGGTAAAACTAGAAGATAAAAGTTTATTTGTGCAGAAGAAATGTCCTTAATTTATATGAAATTGTTTAATGTTAATGTTTTGATATTATTTTGGAAGGCTTGATTCCATATCCCTACATTCATAAAGGTTTTCTAACAACTTGTAGAAATTATCAGTATGCATAAACTTTTTCTAGAATCAAAATAATTGATTTTTCATTTTGTTATTATGTTATGTATATCTCTTTTTCATCCTATGCTCATTCATTTATAAACATTATTCATGTGTTCTCTCTTTCCTTTTCTTATTTGATATCACGCTACCATTTACAAGTCTGCTAATGAAACTATGATTTGTCTGATCATGTTATACACTGTCCAATATATACAGACTCTGACGACTATCATGCCACCACCACCTATGGCAACTTGTTTAACCTTCTACCCTCGTGATAATAATATACTTGCGGTTGGTATGGATGATTTGAGTATACTTATATACAATGTTTGCACAAATAAGGTATATATCTTACTTAATCTTGAGAAATATATGTTTCATCACCTACTTCAAAGAGGTTGAAGTTATAGTTTTATGCATCTTACTTTTGTACAGATTATAAGCAAACTTGAGGGTCACTCCAAAAGAGTTTCGGACCTTGCATTTTCAATTAGTTTTGATCTGCTTGTTTCCATTGGTGTAAATGATGAGGTTAGTATATTTCATATCTATTACATGCATTATGTGACTGAGGGTGATAAGATGGGTTAGTGTGATTTTTCTGGTTAGTTCCATATGAACTTGGTTTGTCATTATTTTAATTGTCTCTTGTAGATTTTTGTATGGGACACCAATGAGTGGAAAAAACGGAAAGAAGGGTACTTGCAGATATATGGACGAAGGCTGCCAGAAGTAGTGTCTGAAACACATATTCAATTTCACCTATATCAGAGGCACTTCCTTGTTGTTCGAAGTGATTATCTTGCAATGTATGAAGCAACAGATCTCAAATGTTGTAACCAGGTTCTCTTTTTTCCCCCTCACTTAGTTATTATGATATGGTTTTCCCTTATAAAGCGAGTTGTTTCTTACTTAACAAATACACAAACTTTTTGTTTCATGCTAGTGGGTTCCACAAGTTGCAGTGGTTATCTCCCAAGCAACTTTCTCATCTGATGGTCAAGCTGTGTATGTCAGTTTTGTTGATGGAAATGTGGCAATTCTTGATACCTTAAAGTTTCAAATACGTTGTAGGATTAATCTATCAACTTACCTTTCTACAACTTTAAGGTATGTTTTTCTTCTCACAAATATTAGAGTATTTGGTTTGTCTATGAGATATTGACCTATCACCACAAGCTTTGGCCTTTGATTTCACTACAAAAAAAAACTAATAGTCATTTTTTAATTTTTACATATTGCATATTCCCTTGGCACACATTATAATTATGTTATTTGTTTATTCCAGTTCCAGCATTTCTGCACTAGCAATTGCTGCACATCCACATAAGCCAAGCCAATTTGTTGTGGGGCTCACAGATGGTAGGATTTTTGTGTTTGAGCCTCGAAAGCCAGAAGATTGGAACAGGTTTAGCCGTTGACAACACAACACCAAGATTGTGAGAGTGTCAAAAATCAAATGAGTGACAAAAGATTAAGAAAAATAATCAAGAACTAGAGAAAATAAAAAATAATAATACTGTTTATTGTCACTCTTCATTATCTATTACTACATTTTGTATACATTTTGTTTTGAATTATCCTTAATTACATGATTGTGGTATATTTTTAATTATCATTTTATATTCTTAATTTTTCATTATTTAACTAAACTGATTAATATTAAATATAAACATTACTTTAATCAAATTGTATGTTAAACATAATTATGATTCAATAATTACAAAATATTTTTTTCAAACTATAATTTATTTCTATTATTTGCTTTCACTTTAATTATGAAATTATATAATTATTTTGAATCTAATTCTCTTAAGATTTGTATGGGAAATAATGAAAAAAAAATTGTTTTCTCTATTTTTTAAAGTCTATTCAATTATAATGTGTGCATTCACGTTGGAAAGTGTTGTTGTGAAAACGAAAAATAATAGAAATCGTTAGACATTTCAAGGTATTGATAAAAGTGTTTCAAGGCATAAGGATGTTATAATGGTTCACTTTACTATAAATTTGAATAAAAATAAATTTTATTAGTTACACAGTTTCAATTATATTCAATTATAAGACCGGAGAAATGTAGCCCTGAAAAAAGAAAAAAAAAACAATTTTAGAAACTAAAAAAAATTAATTTTTAAATTAGTTTATATTATTGTTGAATGGTTTTTAAATTGGTATCTAATTAGCAACTAAGGTTTTAACTGCCAATTATTTAGTTTCTAAATTTGGAAGCATAAACTTTGGTGGCTAATTAGATACCAATTCAGAAACCATTTAATAATAATAGAAACTAATGTAGAAACCAAAAATTATTTAGCCTCTAAAATGGTCTCTAATTTAGTCACTATAGCAACTAATTATTTTTTGTCATTAAAAATTAGTTTCTATTTCATGATTTTATAGTAGTGTGACGACAAGGATGCTAATGGTCCACCGGAAATTTGAATTAAAATTAAATTTTATTTAGTTACACAATTTTAATTATATTCAATTCTATACAATTATACCGCATACATTCACATGGGAAGGTGTTGCTATGAAAACAGGAAATAATAGAAATCATTAGGCATTACTAGAAATTTTAATAAAATTAAATTATATTCAGTTACACAATTTTAATTATATTCAATTATAATGCGTGCATGCACTCTGGAGAGGTTTCGCTGTGAAAACGAAAAATAATAAATTTTTACGCGTTTCAAGATATTGATGAAAGCGTTTTAAGGCACAAGGATGGTAATGGTTCACGTTACTGGAAATTTGAATAAAAATTAAATTCTACTCAGTTACACAATTTTAGTTATATTCAATTATTACACATGCATTCACATTGGAAGGTGTTGATGTGAAAAAAAAAAACAATAGAAACTGTTAGACGTTTCAAGGCATTGATGAAAGCGTTTCAAGGCATTGATGAAAGCGTTTCAAGGCACAAAGATGTTAATGATTTACACTACTAAATTTTTTAATAAAATTAAATTCTATTAAGTTATATAATTTTAATTATATTCAATTATAACGTGTGCATTCACACTGGATAGGTGTCATTGTGAAAACAAAAAATAATAGAAATCATTAAGCATTTTAAGGCATTGATGAAAATGTTTCAAGACACAAAGGATGCTAATGGTTCACGTTATTGAAAATTGGAATCAAACTAAATACTATTTAGTTACACAATTTTAATTATACTCAATTCTATTCAATTATAATTCTAATTTCAGTTCAATTAGTCAAACAATATTATTTACTATGTTTAAAAAAATTGAAAAACTTAAATTACCACATTATTAGCAATTAGCAATTAAAATGACACCTTCTTTCTCGCTTATAACTAACATAATATATATGCATATTTATTAAACTTGCATATTTTTAGTACATCGAATAACATGTTGTGTTTGGATTGAGGATTGTGGGGAGGAGAGAGTGGATTTGTGAGGATTAAAGAGGAAATGTGAGGTTATTTGGATTGAAAGATGATAGAGTGAATTTGTAAGGATGATTTATTGAATTTTGTGAGTGATGTGATAGTTGGGAGGGAAGTTAGAAATTATTTTAAAGATGTAAAATGTAAATTTACAAATTTATCCTGTTATTAAAAAATATTTGAATAATGAATTATGATTAATTTTTTATGTAGGTTTGAGTTAATTAATTTTTTCTAATATATAATATCCATAATTACTTGTATTTTTTAATAAAAAATTTAAAAATATAATAAAAAATAATTTTGTGTTAAATTAAAATAAATTTACTAAATATATTAAAATTTATGAAAATGATATTTTTTATTATATACATTTGTTATTTTATATAACTATAAATATTTTGTTGATAATATAATTTTATTTTATTATTTTCATTATTTATAATTATATGTTGTTATTAATAGTATAATTAAATATTTTTGAAATTGTTAAATAAATTTATGTAATATTTAACTTTGTTTATTGTATATTGTAATAAAATAATTAATATTATTAACATTTTTGATAATTTATATTATTAATAGTTTGAAAATGCATGCACAAGAGTTGTTTGTAAAATGAAATAATCTTACATGGAATATTAAAGGATACGGATACCAGAGTTATAGTTATAGTTATAGTTATAGAGAGAAGGATCCTAATATTAATTGGGTGTCTTTTCTGATTATCAGTTGTTTCTCTTTATAGAGGATAATAATTTGGTGTCTTTTCTAATTCTAATTATGAGTTGTGTACTACTTGTATATATTCAGAAAGAAGAAAGAAGAGATATTCATTCTCATATACTTTGTCTTCAGTTTACTCTTTTGTTCATCTCTGTTATCTTTTGTTCATCTCTGTTCTATTTTGTAATATGGTATCAAAGCTCTGATTAGAGCTCTGGTTGCTACATTTATCTATGGGTGAAGTTGTTGATCCCTCACAAGATCTTTGTTCACCTTACCATGTTAGTTTATCCGATAATTCATCCTTGAATAGAGTTTACTCTCTCATTACACAACAAGAGAGGCAAGTTTTTGGTGATCAATCCAAGGCAATGATTGCTACTAACAAAGGAGGTTATAATAACAATGCTACGACCTATGGCATGAGTGGTGGATATGGAAGAGGAAGCTATGTAGGAGGATATACTTCCAAAATTTGTAGTTATTGTGGAAAGACAGGGCATACCATTGATACATGCTATAAAAAGCGTGGTTTTCCACCTTATTTCAAATTTAAAAATCAGAACCATCATCAAAGTCATGCAGCCTTTCACAATACAAAT
>Ga0123342_1001504_pt1 | contig 39178 bp, 34 predicted proteins | sample Turbeawhitnodule_FD_89960 | JGI IMG/M metagenome (GOLD analysis project Ga0123342, IMG submission 89960) | Root nodule microbial communities of legume samples collected from Mexico - Turtle bean Mexico white nodule | ecosystem: Host-associated > Plants > Roots > Nodule | place: Mexico: Nepantla...
AAAAGAAAAAAAAAAATAATAGTTGAGAATCTATATTGTATAATAATATTTTCTCATTCTCAATAACACAAAAGATTATATTATCACCCAACCAACCCCCCACCACCCCCCTCCCATAACACCCCCCCCCCCCCCCCCCCCCCCCCCCCCCCGTTTAAGGCCATATATTCTAACATGAGTGAGGTGTGCACCTTGTGTTCTAATTAAGTCTAATGACCGACCTAAGGTTTTAATGTAGGTTATAATTAAGCCCAATTATACCCTAGGTATGTTTTAGAAACTAACCTTAACCCTAATATACTCAAGGTCAAAATACAAGCCAAAATTTTATTCTACTTTTAAGCAAGAAATTTAAATCCTACTCTAAAAATTACACTAAGTTATGGCACCTTCAAACATATATAAGAGAGTGTTTGTGCCATTAGTAGCAGAGTCTCAATCTTCTTGGATTCTTCTAGGCATTGTCCTAGTGGTTGGTCTTGAGTTTAGGCCTCTGCCTTGAAGTTCTCTCCTTACCACTAAAATTTAACCAAAGTAACTTTTCTAAATTTTCATCTCGATAATTACTAAAATTTCATCCCTAGAAAAAAATTTAAATAACATATATAAAGAAATATTGTCTCGATTAATTTCGTTATTTTGCTTGTCCCTTATCAAATAAAACTCGTGTTAGGTAGCACGTGCCATCACATGAAAAATAGCATAAAACTAAAAAAGAAAATGAGGACCAGACCAAACCCATGTGAAAAAAAAATAAAAAAACAAAGAAAATCACAAGAGTAGCCTAAAAAACTACATTGAGAGTAAACCAAAAAATGAAATATTAAATAAAGACAAAAAGACAAACAAAAGAACATTCTCTAATGCATAGCTCCCAAAAAGACAACAAATATGAACGATTGAATTCTATAAATTCAACAACTGTAATTAAATCCTATAATATTTTTGCACCTCACTACCATTATAGTTTCTTGGGTTGACCTATTTTGGACGTCATTGAATTTCACTCCAGCTTTAGGAGGACGTTCCGATCTCCTAAAGGTTTGAACTAGTTCATCGTCTTCACTTAATGATTCCTCCTTATCCATCTTTTTAGCCTAGAACTTAGAGACCAAATTGACTTTTTCTAAGAAAATACAAATCGAGGTAGATTCAACTGTATTTGCTGCCAAGATGGTCGGACATGACTCTTAAGCCCCTTGTTCACCATCTGAAAGAGATTCAAAATAATTTTGCAAGACCAAATCTTGTGAAATAAATATAAAAATAACCTGTTTGGTAGAAACTATTATAGGACTAATTGCATTTGTTGCATATTTGATATAAGAAAATTCTTCTAAAAGATTAGAATTTTAAAGAGGCAAAGAGTCATTTCTTTGTAGTAATCATTTGATTCATGGACATCTTCAAAAGAGGACATATCAACAAAAAAAAAATCATCCCAACATCTTGAACTAGCCCCTATATCTTCAGTAGATTTCTTAAACTTTTGACCAACAAGAGATCCAATTTCTAACTAGCGAACAACAACTTCAATAAGGGTATCAAGATCAATAAAAACTCCCTCAACTTCCACTACCCCTGCATTACAAACATGTACATCATATATCTGTACCGCTAGTGCAAAAATTTGTTTCTCTATTATACCATTCTTGTGAAAGGCATCATTATTTTCTTTAGTATGGATAAACACAAGTTTATATTGTACAACATCAGGTTTTGGACAAAATAGTAGGCGATTTTGTCGTGTTATTGAGCTTATCATAATTTCATTTGCATTTAGAAATACCATGCCCTATCATTTTGCATGAAAAGCAAATGGAAGCGACGTCTCAAATTCAATATCTAAAATAAACGAAAAATCAGGTCTTTCAACCAAAATTTGATTAGGCAAAAAAGATAGCATATCAATATCAACCAACACTCTAGCAAAAGTACCTCTAGATTTATTCATGGTGCATTCATCAAGAGAAAGAGGAGTATCGATCCCTCACTATAGAGAAAAATGCTTTTGGTTGCCATTATTCCACATAAAGATGGCCCAAAGTCTTTAGTCCAAGTAAATACTCTCAAGATACCCAGATTGAGATTCCAAGACCCCACTGCTAGGACTCATCTCATGTCTTCAAGGGAAGGAAAAGAAAATTCATAAAACCCTTTTTCCAGAGGAATAACTTTCCAAGATCTTGGAGATTTCCAGGCAAGATCCAGCTTTTTGCACACATTCATATGAGTAAGAGGTTTGTCACCTTTGGGTAGTACTATTCTCCTTGAAGGTGATTTTTACACTCTTTAAAACCTGCGAGATACACATCTTCATCAATCTGAACAGATATCAAATCTCCATTGATGCAAGGAGAAGACAGCTGTGGAAAAGGGATATCACAAACATTATTCAAGGCTTGTGCAGAAGTCTTCTTTTGTGCTTAAGCCACATAAGATGACTTGGCTTGTGATGAACAACCTTGGTCCTTGGTCCTTGATATGCCCTGGGAATTTGAAAATCGAAAGAATCCATCCACACCCCACCAAAAATAACCAACACTTCAAACATGTGATAAATAGAGCCGCTAGGAACAAAGCGTTGACCACCGACTAGCTAGCTACCAACCACAGAACACCCACCAAGCCCTAACCACTACACTTTCTCTCCAAAACCCTATAAGAACTTTATTTTACCATTTGAGTTATAAATTTTGTTTACTCGTGTAACCTGGGTTCGATTCCTCTCAACACCATATAGTTGATAACAATAACAACATTAGTAATAATAAATTATTATAATAAATAAATATCCTATAAACTTGAATATGGTTTTAGCTATATTAACTAAAATTGAATTCTAGCAAGTTCAATACACTTTTCTAAATCACATAATCACAAATTCACATTAAGCTTAAAAGAGATTATATATGAAACATAAAAAAATAAATTCATATACATATACATACTTCCATAACAATATGTCTTTTTTGGAACAATTGACTCTGGAATGGGGAAGTTTGTTGGAACAATTTGTAAGACTTGAAGACTATGATGAGTCATATTTGATATATCCAAACCCCCATGAAGATTGAAAGTTGAATAATTCTTGAAGATAAAGATTATGACTGTGTTAGGTAAAACATAACTTCACTTTTTTAAATAACATCAGTTTCACGTTTGCACCTTTGCACCTCATACCTCTCTTCAAGTCGCAATACTTCAGTCTTCTTCAGTCGCAACGTTTTAGATAACAGTTTCATCATTTGAATGTGTGTTAAAGGGTTGAGAAGAAGATTCATTGTATTCGACATTCTCCTATGCGAAGATGGTTTTTTTTAGTTTTGTATTCCATTTTTACATCTCGTTGGTTTTTTTTTTCTTGGTGAATTCTAAAAAAATGAGAAAAAAAACAAACGAAAACACAACCACCACCAGTAAAATCACAACAAAACTTACCTCAATCACCAACGTTCCCCCTAACCATCATTAGTCACCACAAACAACCACCACCACTTGAAAATAAAGAAAAAGACATCACACTCTCCACCATATTTAAAAGGGTATTGTTGAAATTAAAAAAAAAATATGAAGGTGTATGAGAAAGATATGGAGGTGTAGGAAGAATTTGCCAAACAAAAATATCACACTTCTTTTGGTTAACCCCCATTGTTGAGTCAAATAAAAGTAATGTAATATAAAAAATAAAGGCTCCTTAGACTACAAACTTACAAAGGTAGTCTAAGCTTAAGAGAGGACAAAGAAAAAAAAAACAAGAAAAGAAAATAGCACATGTTGGAAGTCATCAAATTTGATTTTAAAGATAATCATCCTAAAAATAAGGCACTCATGATTTGAAATTATGTATGAGCATGTTTCCTTTCCAAAAAGAAAAAGAGTGAATATCCTTTACACTTTCTTTGAGCCAAGAAATCATGTTTTCTTTCAAATTGTCCACAAACAAGGATCGTGAAAGGACAACTCAAAAGTCAAATATAAAAATAAACAAAAGTAAAAATAAACAATGGCAAAAATCCAAGAAATAGAAAAATAAAAATTGAGAAAAAGCAAAACACTAATGTGAGAAAACATTGATTGTATTTGATACAATATATGGTTGATGGTCTTGTTTCAAATAATAAAAACTCAAATACTTCAGAGCCTTCATATCCATTCTTTTCATATTGATCGAAGCCTAATAAAGTTTGCACCGATCGAAGAATGACTGCTCTAATTTTTTATAAAGCTTAACTCTACAACAAAACGAGGTGACTAACAATAGTCGCAAAAAAAAAGTAAAAATGATGGTTGAAATGCTTCAAATAAAAGGAATTTACTTTATCAACCAACAAGTCGACTAAAAATGTACTAGGACATTCCTTAATGTTTGATGCAAATAAACCAATTCACGTTCCGTCCACTTCATCTTTAGCCCTATACATCATAATTGGGACAACTTTATAGACCACACATTGTCCTCCTCTTCTAGCAATTAATGTTGGAAGAGTTCCTTCATTCTTGGAGGATTGTTGGTGGAATTTGCGAAAGCTTAATGGAGGTTCACGGTCAAGGCTCTCCTAGGAGATGTGGCTGCCTTGGAGGTGCAGGTTAGGTATGAAATGAGAGTGGTGAGGTCATCTCTCTTTGATAGAATGAAAGTTGAAGATTATTAGTCTAACCTTGAGAGGTTTTTGACAAGTAGTGATATTAGCTCAAATTTGACAGCAATTCACAATTATATTAATCTTGAAATTACATGAGTCAAGCCCTCTTATTTATAGTGTTTAGAGGGCTGAAAATTCAAATGAAAGTGGAGGAAAATTCAAATGAGAAGCATGTGAATTTAGAGCCAATTCCTAGTCACAAGGGAAGTGTGACTTGGTTTCTTTCTTTGGCACCTCCTAAATCTCCACCTACACCTTCTTTTTATGTCACATGGAAGGTGTGACTTACCTTTATACATTTGCACATCTTATATCTATATCTACACCTCCCTTTATGTTCTACTAAAAAAACTACTAAAAAGTAATTACAAAAAGAGACATCCAATGATGCTTAGTTGGCCCAGATCTTCTATTTGTTGGGCTTGAGCTGAAGCTTGAACTTGTATTTGGGCTTGGGCTTGGGCTTCTTCTATCATGGGCTTGGGCCTTTTCCATCAATTAATGTACTCATTTTAACGAGGAGGGTGCAAGGAACAACATTACCAATATGATTTTCTTATTGAGTCAATGCACAAAACATTACTCATAAGATGATCTCAAGGTATGAGCATCTATATGTTTTGATGATAACAAACACTATAAAGTGTGTCACATATGACTATTCATTCATATGCAGTACAAGATCAGACAAAAACAAAAGAGAAAATGAGCAAGACTCACTAGACGATAAACAAGTGAAAAGTTGTCAGACAAAATAATGATAAAGCTCATTAGACAATCGAGTTATAATGTTCATTCTCTAAACAGATAATGCAAAGAGAACATTGAAAAGAAAAAACTATTGTGTAGAAAAAACAATGTAAAACCATCATATAAGACAAAGTGTTCATTAGACTAAGGACGTATTAGAGCAAGCTCATAAGATAAATAGTTAAGAATTTGGGTGTTTCTTCCTACACCACTCATTCTTCTTAATGTACTTCGTCACTCTTAAAAATCTCGTCACTCTTAAAAATCCCAAAATTGTTCTCTGTATTTTATTTCAAAAAGCAGCTTCTATGGTAGTGTGTGAGTTGCAAGTGAGATCATGGTGTTAGTTGTAGCAAATTTGCAGGTGAGATCATGGAGTTAGTTGTAGCAAAGTTCCAAGTGAGATCAAAATTAGTTGTAGCAAAATTGTAGGTGAGATCATGGAGTTACTTGTAGCAAAGTTGTAGATGAGATCATGGAGTTACTTGTAGCAGAAGTTGACCTCAATGCAGGTACAATGAAGGTGTTAATGTGTTGAGAAAGCTTGTTGGTGGATTGAGGTAAAAAATGAGGTGTAATGTATTAATTTGGATTGATTATGATGGAGTGGAGGTTTTCAAAAATTGGGTTTCAAAAATAAGTTCCATACTTGATATTCCATAGGGTAAAATATGAGTTTTATAATTGGAATTCCGTAAGTGAAAAAACACATTCAAGAATGAGAGTTTCATAATTGGAAATCCTTAAGTGAAAACACATTCCAAAGATGCTCCACAAATGCCTATTCCAGCAGGAAACAAGTTTTAATACTGTTAGCTGTTTAATATTTTGTTGGAATTCCAGATCCTGAAGCCTAACCCAAATCCAAAAGACTACTCACCTATTCCAAAGCCTAATCCAAATCCAAAAAACTATTCACCTATTCCAGAATTCCGAATTCAAATTGGATGGACTCCCCCAATGTCTTCCAGATTTACCATTTCCATAAAAAATTAAAAATTAGGGATTCTAGAAGTCAAGAAAAACTAAACCTTATTTTTCTTTTCCGATAAATAACGGCTACAAACCCTCCCACCAACACAGAAAAGCAATCACAATGCACAAAGTCTGTTTATATCCACTGAAACAGTGTTAAAAAAAAAAAAAAAAGCAGAGAAGAGGGAGGGGGCGCTGCACTACGATTTATTTAAAACCTAGGGTTATTTTTCTCATTTCACGTTTTTTATGGGATGCGAAGAAAAAAATGATGGGATGCAGGAAGAAACAGAATAATTACGGAGCCCAAAAAGCAACAATAAAAAGGAATGCAATAAAATAGATGGAGTACTACTGCAAATTAGATAGATAGCGCCCACAAAAACACATGAAAAAGGCTTGTTCTAGAAAGCTAGCCCCAACACCACATGACTTATATACAGCATTTTCTTCAAAAGAAGCAAGGCATCTTAAGGCCTCATTCTACAAAAGAACATTGTGCTGCGCACATTGTCCTACAAAAGGTTTCTTGTAGAAAAGCCTCCAGATAGAGAACCGTACTTTTCAGTCTACCACAGAACTTAAACCGTCCACATCAAGCACAAGAACATAACTCATTTACAGCTTTTTCATCAAAAGAGACAAGGCAACTTAATGCCTCACTCAACAAAAGAACATAGTGTTGCGCACATTTTCCTTCAAAGGAGGCATCTGAGGGACGGGAACAGCACCAGCACCAGCACCACTCACTCCACCATGGCTTGATGTTGTATCAGATTTGTCCTCCAATTTCATGAAATGCCCCAGCTGGGATGCAGCCAAGTGTGCATAGCAAATTGGCGCAACTGCAGTGAGATAGATAATTTATAGAGAAGTTTCAACAAATTAATAAATAAATAAATAACAAACTATAAATAGTGAACTAAAAGTTATTACCAACAGAAATGGCAGTAGTGCTTCTCTGATACCTGTCATTCAAAAGCAATTCATGTTGGCTAGATTGATCTCAACTCAAACTGTAAAATAAGTGCAATGCAATAAAATATGTCCAAATTTTCCACTTACACGTATGATAATGAATGGACAAGCTCCTGCAGCTGATCCGGAGAGAAACCAATCTCATCTAGCAGCACATGGTAATGGGTAGGCCTGCTAGTTCCCTGAGCACAATTTAGAGGGGGAAAATGTTAATACAAGTTCTTACACTAAACTTTTCCACACATAACTAGGTCTACCTACATTAAATTGAATTGACTGTTACAATACACATGGAAAGAACGAGGAATCAGAAAAAATAGCACTCCATATCAGTTAAAATTAACCTTAAAAACAAATTGGCACTTACACAACTGGTTATGGCAATTTTTCCACACACTCAACAAGACTAGACAACACACGGTGGAAACAATAGAAAAACCATTAAACCATTAAACGCTTCTCCTGTTAACATTAAACCATACCACATACCACTAACCCCTCGCATAGAAGCATGAAAAACCTAATTAACTCTATGCTGCAGGAAGACATTATCCAACCCAGCACCAGCCCATTTTCCTCACCAGTCATTCTGATGAAAAAAAAATAAGATGGCACTTGGCAGTTTTGTGCTGACTACGCCTTCCCATCCCAACCATAGACAAGTTCTCGGATGAACTTACACAGGCCACCATATTCTCCAAGTTAGACTTACATTTTGGATATCATCAGATAAGGGTTCACCTTACTAACTATCACAAAACAACCTTTAGAATTTTTTATGGCCATTATTAGTTCCTCGTTATGGTTTTTGGCTTAACAAATGCACCCTCGACTTTCCAAGCAGCTATGAAGGATCTTCTTAGAAAATATCAGCTGAAGCAAATATCAGCTCTGCCTATCAGTAACACAATCAGAATAAATAAATAAAAGGTAGCAAGGTCTAACTGAAAAGGCACATTTGAAGCAAAGGTCAATTAGAGGGAATAAACATATTAGGTAGCCACACAAACCAATCCACAATAATGCGACTTCAAAATTATTGAAATAATACATCACATACATACACCTACACAATATATACATACATACATGCGTACATATATATTAAAAAGCAAGGATACTCACTATCATTCCAGCATGTGCACAAAGGTAGAAATCATAATTTCTGGGATGACAAATTCTATTGTCGATAACAGTTCCTACAAAAGACCAGGTTGATAAATAGAGGAACAGATAGTATCCATCTAAAAAATCTTATTGCAAAGAACCAGAACACTTGCCAGGAGGGACATTGTCAGGAGAGTCAGGCTGGAAAAATCTGGTGTGGTGATTCTTCTGAGCAACAATTACCAAAAACTTTGGCTCCCAATTTTCATCGAGAAATTTGCAAGCCTAAAATTGTAAAGATCAGTTGTGACTAAAATGATCATTATTTAAAAAGCACAATCGACCAGCATCAGTACCTCAATGATACGATCAAGTTCAATATTCAAAACTTGATTGAACTGTGACTCACTAACTCCATCCCTATATTAGATAGAAAGAAAACAAACATTGTTCGGTTTAATCAGAAATGTAAAACATATTAACATTAAATCAATATACTAAAAAGCATCAACTTAATACTTCAATCCAGACAATTAATAGAAGGCTAAGAACACAATATGATTTGAGATAGCACAATAATCGAACCACTTGAAAAAGCAAACATGGTTTATACAACAAAGCCTGGTCACACTAGGTGATAACAGTTGTAACGACCAAAATGAAGAAACAAGAAAAACAACGGAAAACAATTAACAAAAGCTGCATTTTTGAAAAAGAAAATACCTGAATATGATAATATTTTCAGGTTTTCTCCTTCCTGAAGTTGAATAGAAATCAAGCAGAAGTTCCCTGCAAAAATTGAAACCCATCAAACTAAACAGTCCTTATACACCGACCATCAGGAAAAAATAGGCAGTAAAAATAAATACAACTACAAATAATGTTTTGAACTTCTGCTCTTACAAGACAACAAAAATAAATATTCAAAAAAACAGCACAATTTTATATTCAAGCATCAATTACTACAAAAAATATTAAATGCATTGTTAAACCACAACTTATGAATTATTCAACCTCATAATGCCTTCATCTTCCTTTTCAGACACTTGCTTGAACAAATTATCAATCATTTCAACCTTTGCAGATTGGGTACGAACACAAGCCCTATACTTAGATATCAGAGGCCACTGTCTAGAACTGACCACCTGCATGTGCATATTTACACATTAGGCATGCAGGCTAATGCTAAAAGCTAGTATACCTTCATCCAAAATTTAGGCTTAGCACAGACAAGGATTTAGAAACAAACACAGAAGAACAATTATCATTTACCGCAGCAATTGAAGGAATATCAGTCTGCCCAGGAGAGCCATGTGACACATCCATGCCCAGAATGAGGGTGGGAGCTTTGGAAACAATGGGAAGAGAAGGAGTATGTTCAACACCTAACATTGAATTCAATCCACCAAGCTGCATAACAATAAACAAATTCAATGGGGAGAATTTCCTTCAATGAATCATCAACTATGCAATAAAAATCAATTATACCAAGCCTCACGAAAATAAAATGGGGAAAGGCATTAAGGTATTAGTTATTTGGAAGGACATTAAAAACTACAGACAAGAGGTTTCTGCAATAAAAATAAATTATCACAACCAGGTAATATATTAGTATGTGGGAATACTCATGAACGTGTCCATCACACTTCATCTATTTATGATATTAACATGTTCTACAGGCATTTGCCTATATGAACATGCTGTATAATATTACCATAAATACAACCATTGACTATATATACCTTGGCATTGATCTTCAACATAACATTGGTAAGGTACTGATCATTGACCCTTAAAGGACACATACACTGATTAATGATTCCAAAATCAGCAAGATTCTTCTTTTTCCATGGACCTTCAATGTCAAAAATAAACTTTTCATCTATGGAACATGAAAATTGTTTGGGAGTAAATATACTATTAAAACTAAAATCACTAACCATAAATATCACAATTTTTCCGATCAGGAAGTAAACAGAGTAGGAACTGCGGAGCGCCAGGAAGTTTAGACTGGATTGTTTCAAACATCTTCTCCACTCTAACCATGGGTGGGGCACGCCTAAACTGAGGATTCTCATCAAACACCTCAAACGGCTGCTCTATCAACTACAAAAAAAAAAAACAGTTAAATCTCAGCCAGTAACCCTTTCACACTTCACTAAATATAAAGTTAAAGAACATACAATTCCTTTCATATCTCCAATTCTAATCAGATCACGCACAAGTCCTCGTACATCACAGCGTGCCGAGAAGTTAGCAACAGCCCATCTTTCTACTTTTGACGGCTCCACAAATTTCTGAAGCATTCTATTTATTAGAATCTGGGCAATATTGTTATAAGGTAGAAAATATTAAACCGACACAGGAATATGAATAGAACTAAACTAAATACCTTGTTGCTAACATTCCATCTCCCATTCCTTGGATTGATGTCCTCGCCATTGCCAAACTTCAACTATTGAAGAAGATTCAATAATTATTTTTAAACCATAACACTATTACAGACACTTATGATTGGCAATGAGGAAATTAATAATTAACTGTTCACAATTAAGTAAAATATGAGTTTTCTTCATTCAGCTTTTAGAATAAATAATTGCTTATAATTCCCAACATTGTGAACCTCTGAAAAAAAAAGCAATTATTTTCTAGGAAAAAATCTACTTTCTAGGAAAAAATCTATTTTCAGGCATGTACTAAGACCTCAAATGAACTGCAAAAATTCAAGTCTGGAGAATTTAAGAAAACAAATCTTAACTATTAGTTAATATAGGAAGCTCTATAACTCAATATTACACCAGAATATCGACTGACTCAACTAAAAAAAAAGAGTTCAGGATTTCCTTAATGGTAAGTAAGCATAAAAAATAGTATGGAATTGGCTAATGGGCTAAGGCAAGCAAAAACTTTAATGTCTTAAAGTTATGACCGTCAACATCAAGGAATAACTACACCCTTAGTAACAAAGAGAGCAAAGCCATTTCTTAAAGTAGGCAATAGTTTCATAGATACCCATCCTTGGTTAATTACATGTTACCTATACATTGATAGTTAGTTACAAGATATCAGTTAGTCAGCCTGGATTAATTGGGAAGGCAAGATTAGAGAAATAAGGTATTCTTCCTATAAATAAGAAAAAGGGATGGACGGTGAGATTTTATCTTTCGATTCAGATTGTTGTGGGGAGAATCCATATCATGGGTTACTTAAAGGGCCATTTCTATCTTGTTTACATAAAAAGGGAAAATAGAAGTTTAGCATGGCATTTGCTAAAAGATAAAGATGTAAATCACTTTGCAAGCTATCTATTGGCGTGGCACCAATAATATTAAGAGTAACAAAGTCATTCCCACAACCACATAAACCATAAAGAAAATATCATTCACTTTGTATGCTTTAATGCAACATAAAATTAACAAAAGGATTCATAAACACAATGGTATGAATATATATATACCCTTGGTGCAGGCAAAACCCGACCCTCCACTTCAGTGAAACCAGTGCTTATAGAAATTCCACAATTACGGAGCAAAGGTTCAGACCCATAGTTGCTGCGTCTAAGTGCCTTCAGCAGAAACGATAGTAAGATTCCTTATTCTAAACATAAGAATTAAAGTTGTATCACTCAATTTAGCAAACCAACTCACATCAGACAAAATTTTCATCCTCTCTTGTGGCTTCTGCCTGGACTTTTCCACTAATGAAGCCCTTTGAAGGTTGGACAAAGCTTTTGTATATCGTTGCAATGATACCAATTCACAAAGCTATAAAACCAAGAAGGAGAAAAGCAATTGATAATAAAAAAAAGTACAACTACGATCAATCTGTACCCATATTAATACTAACAAAAACATTATGGAAAACAAACACAAAAACCCTTAATATACCTCAATGGGAAAATAAGTTGGTCGTTTAGGCTTGCCAACATTAATGCATGGAAGTTCAGCAGAGTATCGCAAATCTATCTTTCGAACATTAACAAAGTAATCATAAACAGTGATTTCCTCAGTACCATCTCCACCATCCCCTCCACCTTTACCCTTCAAAGTAAAACTGCAAAATACACACCATCTTCAAAAACCTCAACACAACACTGAACGAACAACAGTACAATGCCAATGCAGAACAATACACAAGGTATTTAAATTGGCCATGAACAGCCAAAGGAATTTAAGAAAATTTAAAAACAAGTACGTCTGCTTTTGGCATGAAAATTCACTGAGTCCATTAATTTTGAATTCTTGATTGGATGGCCTGGTTTTAATCCTCAGATTCTTTAAGGTCCTTTTGGCCTGTTAGGAAAAAAAATAAAAAGATCAGACCTAAGCCTTGAAGATCAATGAACAATAATGAAAAATGTTTTCAGAGAACTTGTTCACCTTAACCCAGTCAAGTTGAAAAGGATCTCTAACATTTTGATTGGAAATTAAGAAATCCACCACAGGCCCAGGAGTAATTATCATGGTAGTTGAAACATCTAAGCAAATTAGAAATTGCAAGAATTAGACCAAACATATTGACTTGAGAAGATAGCATACAGGCAACAGATTTAACCTATGTTGAGAGACAGGCCACTCTGTGTGGTTCTAAAACTTGAATGGAATCCTCTACAGCCAAGAACACCACCTCCTACATCAGCAAAATTTTTTGGATCATTGTGGAAAAAAGATTGGCGTACAAGCAAGCAGCCTCTGCAATAAACAATGTACAGTTATATTATCCAGGTAATATAACAATCATTGAAAAAAAATACACAGTTAAATATACAAAGAAAAAGAAAGCATTATCTACTTACTGCTTAGCAGCATGCTGCCTCAAAATTATGTCAAGAACTCTAATGCCTTCTTGAAAATTCTCTGTCTCTTGCCCACGTAAGGCATTGGTGATAGCCTGCATTGGAATTTTTGCTGCGTAGCTTATCTCTACTTTGAATGACTTTGCATGGTAAGGACGTCGCATCCTCTTTCTGTCACTCTCATTATCCCCATTACCATCAGGGCTGCAATTGCCATTGTTCCTAAAAAATAAAAGCCAAATTAAAAAATATCCTGTCAATACAATAATAGGAAAACCAATTTGGAGGGCCAAAACAACAACTACATGTCTAATTCTTTCTACCTGTTAGAGGTGACATCCTCCAGAACAACTTCAAATTCAAGCTTGTTCTGAGGGAGAGAGCCAATAGTAAACAAACTTTTCTCCCCATCATATGCAAAGTCCTTACCATTTAAGTCAGAATGGTATGTTTCTTGCACCCTGTCCATTATCTTTCTCCCTACACCCTTACCTTCCACAGGACGTCCATCTTCGTAAGTAAAAGCCACCTGTTTGCATATAATATGCAATACTGTAAGCACTGGAGCTCAATCGAATAACTAAAATTAGACAGACTCATAGAATAATAAACCAAAAGAACTTACGCTATAATGGAAGAAATGTCCATCGTTTTTAGCGACATTAACTTTAAAGTGATTAGTTAGTAATTGTATTTTCATTCCTCTCGATCCCAGATCTCGTCTGGCAATTGGAAGTCGAGACACCTTTTTTTTAACAGGTTCAACATGAGAGAATACTTCTTCAGCAGTCAGAGGTACAACATCAGAGGGAACAACAGGTGGTGGTGGTGGAAGTGACTCCTCCTTCCCATTTCCATCTGGCTCAAATGAACTCATAGCCTGTACATACAAAGTTACAGATATAAGGTAAGCATGGGATCACATTATCCTGAAAATCACCAGAACGATACCAAAGTGCAAGTGGTGTGAAAACTGCAAAAGATAAGTTGATGACTACCATCATAGTACTTCCATACTAACAAGTTCTTCAAACATAAACTAGGATAGACTTAAACAGAGTTAATGTTCAAATAATCTCATGAACTAAAAAGGGTATGCAATCAATGCTAAGTATGCACTTGAGAAAGGTTTTAATCATAGGTCTACAGCAACAATTGGGGCCGCAAAAACATCAGGGTTTTGAAAGCCTACAAAACCACAACTGTAGCCACATCTGATGTTTCTGTACAAGCTTTCCACAACATTGTCCATCAAGGCCACAATTTAAAATCATTCATTTGAAAATCATAAGATATCATTGAAGTGTGTTTCCCCAAAAATAAAAATGCATTACCTTTTGTTGAAGTTAATTATTATTCCATAACATATGTTAAGTTAATTATTAATTTCACGCAAAAACACACACGCATATAAGAGATCAATACATGTATATAAATTGCAAGAGTAATTAGAACCGCAAAGGTTAACTTACATAATACCTTTAAACAAGTCACCCAAAAGCATCCATAAATTAATTATAATCCATCAACACAAATACCCACAAATCAAAGACATGCATGACAAGAAATTAGGGTTTTAAACCTATTCCGAGAATGTTCTAAAGAGTAAAACAAAAATGATCACAAAATGCACACATAACTACCCCAACATAGCAAAAAAAACTCCAAAGAATGAACCAAAACAAATTTCCAGCAAATCTAACTCATTCCTCAGACAAGATGTGGTGATCAAGACCAACAGTAAAAAAAAAAAAACTTTTTCCTTCAACATAAACAGTCAAACAAGCAAGTCCGACAAAAAACAATATATAAAGAACTTCAAAATCCAAAAAAAATGCAAAAGGAAACATGCTTTTATATACTTCTGAAACAAAACAAAAAAACACTGTAACGACATTTCAAATTCAGAAGTTAAAAAGTAACAGAGACACAACACACAAAGTAACCATTTTTACAACAAAGCCAACCCAACAAGACAAACAACTCTGGCTGAAAAAATTCGAACCCAGAACAGCAATGCAGCATTACAATCACACCACCAAATGACTCAACCAAAACAACAACAAAATAGCAGTTTCATCAGTAAGCTTGACCTGAAGAGGTAACGAAAGGGGAACCCTAATAAAGTAAAAGTTTTCGGTAGAAGTTGAGAGAAGAATCAGTGAATTTAACTGGGAAGGAACAGATTGAACGAGTGAGTGAGAGGGTTCAGAATTTTTTAAGGGGTTAGGTGTCGACACTGTATTTAAAGTCTCTGAATAAGGTCATTTCTCCTCTGATGACTGTAAAAGAGAGTGCTTATTGAGTACGGTTGGACGCATACAGTTAGAGGGTGTGAGGACGTTGATTAGAGTTTGGGACTGGATGAAGGGATGGGATTGAGAGAGGGTGATTGGGTGCAGTGCCGTCTAACTCCAATAAAACACACACATTACAAGAGAGTGGAGTATGTATTCTCGTTTAGTTCTTTCTCCCTTGGGCTGGGTGCGTTGTGCGTTGTGCGTTGTGGGTTTAGTTCTTTTAAAAACATTATTTTAAAATAAAAACTTATATAGATTAATTTTATTTTAGTAAAAATTTAGCATGTATTATTTCGTTCTTAAACTCAATTTCAATCGTTATTATTTAGTCCTTAATATGTAATTTAAGAGTATATTTTTTACACTAATATCTATATGTATTAGAATTTTAGAATTTTGGAATTTATAACAGTAATTATGCAATTTTGTGCCGGTATGGCCGACCAACATGATGACGTGGTTCGGTCACCCAGGTCGAGTTGACCGAGACACACGCTAACGTGGTTCGATCTCCCTGATCGAGACATCACGCACGGCCAGGCTGGCCGATACCTATACCATTAACGCTCAAACCAAGGTCAGTGAAGTCAAACTACCATTAAGAATTAGGTAATGCAACCATAAGTGTGATTTATTCCACTAATCAAATTCAATGAGGTAAGATCATTAAAATAATATAAATAGCATACATTCCAAGGAATAAGATACGTCATTTATTACTGTGCAGTTACCCGAGTGCCGATCACCTACTTTACTGACTTGAGCGTCAGAGTGTCTTCTGTAGGTACCTCCTCCATTTGGCATTCACCCGAGACTGAGAGTCGAAGGAGAGACACGAAGGCGAGAAGGATCCCAGCAGAGCCCTCGCAACTTGCCCGACCCAAGAAGGAAGATGAAGACTTCAATAGTTTTCTAAGTCTCATCTCCCTAGTAGGAACATCGTCTATGAAACTCATACACTTCTCTTGAATGGCGTGTTGGTGTTGGATACACATATATCGGACAGTAACACTCGTATGACACTTATAGGATACGTATCCGTGAAGTGTCCAATTCAAAAAGTATTGTTGAATTTTTGACAATTATAGTACCGTGCTAACATAATTTTAAAAAAAATAATTTTTTAAAAACTCAAACTTATTGTATAAATTTTTATTATGATTATAAAAATAAGAAACAAATCATTTTGAACCAGTCATGAAAAAATATTTTTCTGCTCCAAAAAATAATTTGGAAGATACTTGTGCACATAAATCTTTAATGTCAATTTATATAATTCATAATTATATAATATATAGATATGTGTCTCATGTCCTACATTTTAGATATTATACGTATATTCATGTTCATGTCGTATCAGTGTCTTAGTGTCGGTCTTACATAGGTTATGGTAACAATCTCATACAAATTATTTTCTTAGGTTCATGAAAAATAAATTACTTTTCTAAAATATAAATACATAAAAATAATTATTTTTATAATAAATAAGAAAATCAATTAATATAAAAATAAATTTAATACATAAATTAATATATTCTAACAAAACATAATATTTGATAACTTTCATATTTTATGTAATTATTTAGATACTATAATTTTATTTCAAAGTTTTATTTATAATTTTTTAATTATTTAAATATAATATTTTATAATTAAAAGGAGGAGTAAAAAAAATTTAAATAAGTATTTTCTTTTGAAAAAATTGAAGAATTAGAGAGTGTCTGTAAAACTATAACCCTTAAAAAGAAAAGCGCGAACCCTTCAAAGAGTCACCCCACCGCACACACTCCTCCGCATACCGCCGTGGTGGCGCACCTCTGCGAGAACCTTCTTCCCGCCACAACCTGTTGAAGGTACATTTTCCTTTCACTGAAATTCCTCTCCCTCGACGCATGCAGAGAAGAGAAGTAATTGAACCCTAACCTAACCGCGACACACGCTCCGTGTAAACCCTTTAAGTAACCTATGATAACAGTTTAAATCCCTGTAAGTAACCTTGATAACAGTTTAAACCCCTGACATTTTTTTCACTGTTTTGATTTATCTAGCTGAGGGTTGTCGAAGTTAGAGTAGCCACTGCAAATGGGTGTGGCAGAGGCCAACACAGCCCTTCAAGCTCCCTCCAAAGCAATGTCAGATAGCGTGGAAGCCTTGCTTGATGTAACAAGATTAAAATCAAATGAAGTTAAATTAAGTTCATATGTATGTTTTATTATTTAGTGTGATGAATTGTTATGTTGAGTGTTGTCCATGTTTTGATAGGCTGCAAGATATAATGACATGGATGATATTAAGAGCTTAGAGGCCAGTGGGGTTCCTCTTGATTCCAAGGATGATCAGGGGAGAACAGGTATGCATGAAAGTTATGAGAAATTAATTAACTCTGAAAAAGTATATAATATTTTATTTTCGTTTGACTTGTTATTTTGTGGGGCTTGATAGTTTTGCTTAGAGGGATTGGGGGTAGAGTTTGTTAGGATGCAAAGTTTAGTTTGGTATGTAATGAGGATTTTTTCTGTTAGATTCAATTTCAATCATAATGGAACTAGAGGGTTATGTGGTTTTGTGAAATTGGGATACTATGGTGAGGGTGGAACAAAGGATCGCTTCACAAGTGAAAAAGGAAAACATTAGATAAATTGGTGATTAGGCATTGATGGGACATTGCAAAGAATCAAGCTTGGATGTGGTCCATATTGGTTTTGGAGCGCAGTGTTATCAGCCATGGAAGCTCAATGATGACACCAAAATGTTAGGCATAAATATAGTAGCTATTGGAGATCTATCATCGGCTAAAGATCTAACTAAATTATATTACATAAGTAAGTCTAAAATCTTACCTTACCAAGTCAATTTTGGGAGGTTGAGTTAGGTTTAAACCTCATTTCTTAATATGATATTTGAGCATATAAGTGTCTATTGAGGCTATCATGTTACCCGCTATCAAGATCCCATTGAACTAGCCGTAAATATTTCTTTGACATGAGAGGGTCATTGAACTACCCATAAATTGCAATCACTGATGTTGCAGAAAGTTGTGTCTGATGCTGCTGAATACTCCAAAGTTCTTGACGGTGTGGCTACAATTGCAGTTGTTGACTGTATTTTAAAAGCTCGTCATATTTTGAAATTCTGTCAGGACACTTGTTTCCATTGAGTGAAAATATACGGGACCAGGACTTAAACTTCCAATTCTGAGTAATCATTCTCTTCCTGATAATCTATGAATGTAGAAGCTCAGTTGCTTTCTTTTCATTTTCTTTGTGTGTAAGGAATAAGGTATAATGACAAGAGAATACAATTCATGTTCAAATATTTCATACATAACTAAGCTCACCAATCTCAGTAATGAAAGTGTCTCATGTTTTGGGCCTTTAAGTCAACCCTCTGGTCCAATCTCAAATCCTGTTGTAACAGAATTCTTCCTGGTTCATACAAGATCCATCAGAACCAACTTTGACTTGAAGGATCCACATTACTTCCTTTACTAGAATTTTTGGAATAATCAAACATCCTCTTGAGTGTTCCCTATTGCATTGGCTTCATCTACTCATTAGGATTGATACATGTTAATGTGAAGTACCATTGTTCTTCATTAGCATACTACACATTACTATGAACTTTTAAACTAGTAATGAGGTACCACCCTCCTAGTCTCATCTGATATGATGGATTTTGGGTATAACTTTTGATTTCTGGCTAGAAATATATTTTTTTGTCAAATACTTGGATTCAATTTTAAATAAAATTAGAGCGGATTATAATATTATGAGTGGTTTACATTGATATGTTAAAAATATGTGAAGGTAGATTTTGGTTATAAAGTTTGATTTTAAAGCTTGTCTTGGATGAGGTCATTAGATGTAGGGCTTATGAGGTTTGGACACGCCTCTTACATGGTGTGTCCGTGTCGGAGACACCGACACTCGTACGATACGTATTGGTGAAATATTCAATTCAAAAAATATTTGTTGGATTTCTGACAATTCTAGCACGACAATAACACAATTTTAAAACGGAGAAATACATTAATTTTTTAAAAATTCAAATTTATTGTATAAATTTTTATTATGATTACAAAAATAAGGAAAAAATCATTTTGAACCAGTCATGAGAAACATCTTTCTGCTAAAAAAATTGAAACATACTTGTGTACATAAATCTTTATTGTTAATTTATATAATTCATAATTATATAATGTATAAATCAGTGTCTTCGTGTCCTATATTTTAGATATTATACGAATGTTCATGTCCCGTGTGTCTGTGTCGTATGGGTCAGTGTCTGTGCTACATAGATGAGAGATCCCATTTCATAAGGTTCCGTTCAATAAATAAATTGACTTTCATATTGAAGAAGGGCATTCAGAACTGCAGTCAGGAATAATACAGATTTTCAAGGAGAAGATGATTTTTTTCCCTTATGATCAAATTCAGAAATAATATATCTATGAGTTATTGTACAACGGTGCTTGACTTTGCTCCTTTGATGTATCCATCCAGCTCTTCATATGGCTGCGGCTAATGGACACATGGATATTGTGGAGTATCTAATCATTAAAGGAGTGGTGAGTAGTTTTTTCTCAAACATTCTCATATGGTTTTATAACTTTGTGATCTGAGTGAGCCATTGGTTGATTGCTACAGTAAAAGTAGACACTTTCTGTCTGATATCAATTCATTTCATTGGCCATTACCAACTTTTTCCTTGAGTAATTCTGTTCTCGCACTTTATATTTGATGAAGATTCACTGTCTGATTTCATTGACCATTACCTACTTTTCCATCTCTCACTTCTCACTTCCAAACATCCAATCATATTTGAGGTTTTAAAGCTTTTGCTTGTGCTTGTGAACAGGATCTTAATTCACCAAATGAGGAAAAGAATACACCTCTTCATTGGGCGTGTCTCAATGGGCATGTTGAGGTAAATAACGTGTTCTTTCAATGATATCTCCGTATTTTCCAGCTCATGGTTTCTTTAACATGCAAAATGCCTTTCAGGTTGTGAAGAAACTAATCATAGCTGGAGCTAATGTCAGTGTTTTAAACAGGTTTGTTATATTGACCGTATCCTCAAGAATTTTAAGATGTGCAGTGAGTTTCTTATAAAAACATAAATAGACTTAGTTTCTTAAATGCTTCCGTGTTCTTTAATTAGAATTGGAGTATTGTATCAATAACCTGATTAATAAAGATTTATTTAATGTAGTTTCTCAAATTAAAATTTCAATTTCCATTGTAGTTCATAAGTTAAGTACAGTGTTCATGTACTTACCACATAAAATAGTTTTACCCTGCCATTGAATCGCAGATCGCTATTCCTATGACTTTTTTGGTAATTATTGTAAAAGTCGACAAATTTAACATAAATGGTAGTTTGTGATTGGATGATAGCGTAAAATTATTTTGCATGGTCTTACTTTTTTCTCAAAAATGAATTTAAATTTTGTCCTTATAATGCATCTGTTTTGGCAATGACATTTTCAGTCACGAGAGGACCCCAATGGATGAAGGTGTGAGTAGGGGAAAGCTAGAAGTGATGGATGCAATTAATGAAGCTGTGGCACTTGTTGAACTTCGTGGTGCTATGGTTTCTGCAGAAGAAACCTGAAGTTTATGTTACTCTACGTAGCTTGTAATATGAGAATTTATACATGTGTTCTTATAATGTTTACATTGTCAGTGTGAACAATTTTATGAGTATATTTTCTTCTTTTATCAGTTTCCATAAAGGATTTTCCTCTATCGAAATTAAAGCTGGTTTATTTCTTCATGTGACTAAAACAATCAAGTCACACCCTATTTAGTTCCAAAAGAGTATTCCAAGACTGATATTATTTCTTTAGAGGTGGCAAAAAGGGTTGTGTTTGGTATGTTCATGCAAAAAGTGGCACAGTAGTTCAACCTGGTGGACGGTATGATTTAATGTCTTTTTATAAAATAAAATAAAAATTTACTTTTAGATTTATTATATATTTTGTAAGATTTTATTGTTCCTAAAAAAAATAAAAGTACGTTTGTTATCATTTGTTTATTTTATAAAATTAATTTCTCTAATTAATGGGAAAAATTAATTACTAAAACATTTTATATCTTGTAATTAAATGTTTATTTAAATTAATTGCTTGTTTTAATTTATTTTTATTTTATTTTCTTTTTCCTTGGCCTGCCCTGCCAACATGGCAAATTCACCCTGCACTTCAATGGGTGGCAAATTCTCCAATCACCTCAATGGATTCTTCTAAACCTCCATACATTCACGTGATATTCCAATTTTGTCCTTATTTAAAATTTTAAAAATTCTAGTTCTCTCTTAACCTCCCAATGCACTCTTTCATTGTACAATCTTAACGCCACACTATACTCTTTCATTGTACAATTTAATATGTAGTGGATGCGGTATACATACTAAATTGTATATTTGGATACTCATTTCCTAATAACATATTCGATCGTATAAATCAGTATGTATTACTGGATCATAGTATACATATCGAATTGTAAAATTCGATATTTATTTTGACGCAGCAAGATACGATTTTAAGTCTCTTTTGCTGGGGCAAAGCAAAGAAGGAGGACTTTCTGAAGAAGGCGTCGTCCGCTGATGATCTTGAGGTTGGGAGGCAGGTCAGGGTAGAACTAATGCTTGTGGATAGCCCGCTAAAACTCCTGACTTAGGCTTTCTCTCCGGAAGAGCTAATGCTACTTACTAAGATACTTCCGTTAGTGAGGAGAGAACTATAGGATATTTATTTTGTAATAACATACCAAATTGTATGTATACTGCGATCTAGTAATACATATCGAATTGTACAATTCAGTATAAAAAGAAAATGCAAACGGAAACCATGAAAAAAAAATACACAACTCACCTCACCAACTAACCTTCACTACCTCGAACAACCACCCGTAATAGCCACCTCCAACCATCAAGAACCACCCACAAATATCCATTGCAATTAATCAAAACCTTCAAAATGAAGAACAACTCACCCACTCAACCAAAATCCTAACATATAATGACAAAGGTAAATTAGTATTTAAAAATTCTATGGAAATGCTAGAAGAATTCATTGAATTACAAGGATAATTTTCCTGCCACATTAGTGGTCAGGTTTTCAGCCTATTTTTTGTTTTCAATTGGGTGATTTATTCCTCCACCCCCATGGTTTGACCTGCACTTCCATGGAAATTGTGAAATTACCATTTTTATATTCCTCGCCCCTTCTTCATCTTCCTCACACCTTTTTCATATTCTTCACTATTTCCACATAATGCTTTGTCATTCTTCTTCCTAACTTTTGCAATCTCTACATTCCCATTCTATTTGCGCTTGATTGGTTCAACGTGCGATTGCAAACTTGGTAACAACCTGGTTTAGGAATCATGAAGACTTATTTGTTCTACTCTCATATCATAGTTAAACTGAATTGATACGCTATCTTGAATCTTATCGTCGTGATGGGGTGAAGAAATGCATGGGGTGCAACTCTCATCACCATCTTACCGAAAACCATGAGTGACAACTCAACCTCCCATACATCTGAAAGCCAACTAATAACACTAAAGTAACTCAACATCAAGATCAAAGAGAGTCAACAAGTAGCAATAGGCGAAACCAAAGAGAGCTAGTAAGCAGTATTAGGTGAAACTAAAGAGAGTCATGTCAAGCTTCATGATCCATAATACAAAATTTTGTACAGAATTGAAAAAGAAGGCATGGATTCAGAAAGACATTTCTAGGATTTACAGAATTATAAGGTTGCAAGAAGAAATTATGGGGATGCATGAGGAAGTTCACTTTAATTGGAATATAGCCTAATCCAATTTTTGGTGGGTTAAAATTGGGTTAGGTGTCGAAAATATCCATTTCTGATTCTACAATTCAAAATACAATACAATTTGAAATATTGTATTTCAAATTGTACAATGCATAAAACAAAATTTGCATTCTGGAATATAAAAATTTGCATTCAGATTCTATAATGTAGGAAGTCTCCATATTTCACATTCCAAAATTAAAAAAAAAACATTTAATAAAAAATATCAAAAGGTAATTTAAATATTTTTAAAATATGGGAATGCAAAAAGAAATGCATGGAGATGTCAGAAGAAGTCTTCATGTTTTTGAAATGCAGGAAATTGGTTACAATATGTTGGGCTTGAAAAGAATTACTGGATACTTTTCCTCTTGAATCTATTGGCAAATTCTCCATGTCTCTCCATGCATTTCCATACTTTTTTTAATTCTAACAATACACTTCTGAGTATGGTGGACAGTGTGGTATCTTCTTCATTTTCAAGTGGTGGTGGTTGCTTGTGATGATTGGTGGTGACTGGTGATGAACATTCGTGGTTGAAGTAAGTTTTTTGGTGCTTTTACTAACTTTGGTTGGGTTTTTGTTTGTTTTTACTTTTATGTTTTTGGAAGCCACAAAACCTAAAAAAAATAGAAAGGTACACAAATGAAGTACAAAACTAAAAAAAATCATTTACTCACTGGGGAACGTCGAATACAATGAATGTTCTCGTCAACCCTTTGACACACGCTCAAATGATGGAACTGCTCTCTCAAATATTGCGGTTGAAGAATAATGGAAGTGTTGTAACTATAAGGAATGTATGAGGGTGCAACTGGTTATTTAAAAATGCGAGATTATGCTTCATTTAGGATTATTTTACATTTGTAAAAAGGTTAAAACATAATTTTCACAATTAATATGAAAGTGCACAAGAAAGGTATGGAGGTGGAGGAAGAATTTCTCAAGCTATTTCTTTTAAATCAATAAAATGCATTGCATTCAAGAGGAGAAATCAAAACTACAACAACAATATGTACACCAACTAGCACTTGACTCGTGCAATGCATGCATGACACTTGTTTAAATAAAACAAAATTTTAATTACAATATTAAGAAAAAATGATTTTTTTTGTGTCTAAAATCAGAAATTTCATTACAAAATATGAGATTTATTTTTAAAATATAATATATTTATTATATAAATTTTGTTTGATAAAAATAGATGGATTTGAAATAATAACAAATAACATGTATAATATATATGAAAAATTACTATTATATAATTTTAGAATAATAATAAATAATATAAGTAATAACAATTATTATAATAAATTCTTCAAACAAAGTAACATGTATTATCATAATTTTGTTGTTTGGAAAATGTTTGTTTATTAATCATCATATTCAATTTGATTTTTTGGACTTATAAAAATTAAAAACAACGTAATATAAGTTTACAATTTTTGAACTTTAACATGAAGACTACTATTGACTTGTGTTTGAAAAAAAAACAAACAAAACATCTACCTATACAAAAGTAAATACTATATCATTTAACCTTATTGGAAATTAAAAAGGAGTGAAAATATTTGACCTTGTGGTAATTCAACAAATTATTATTTACCACTACACGAAACTTTTCAGTTTATAATAAAATCAAGCACAAATCCATAAATAAGTAGTAATAATAATTAAAAAAACACAATACAACCAAACAATTAAATACGATAAAAGGTAATTGATGCAAAATGTTTCAATATGTTTGTTTTATTAAATTCAAATATTGGAACAGAAATTGATAATTGTAAGAGACTGAAAACATTTGTTATTTTGGTAACTCAACAAACTATCATTTAACATTGCACAAAACTTCTCAAGAAAGTTTCTAATAAAATCAAGCACACAATTTGTAAATGAGTAATAATAATAATAATAATTAAAAAACCCAATACAATAAAATGATTAAATACTATAAAAGGGTAATTGATGAAAAATATTTTTTAAAAAATTTACACTTTTTTAAATTCAAATATTGAAACAAATCTCAATGAATGAAAGAGACTGAACAAATTTGACTTTTGAAACTCAACAAATTATCATTTAACATGGTAAGTAACTTTTCTATTTCCAATAAAACCAAGTACACAATTTGTAAATGAGTAATAATAATAATTAAAAAAAACATGCTACAATAAAAAAAAATTAAATATTGCAAAATGATAATTGAAGATAAATATTTTAAAACAAATTTATTATTTTTTAAATTCAAATATTGAAATAGATCTCAATGATTGAAAGAGAATGAACATATTTAACTTTTGAGTAACTTAGTAAATTATCAACTAACACTGGATGAAACTTTTCAGTTTTCAATAAAGCCAAACACACCATTCATAAATCGACAATACTAATAATAATTAAAAAATGATGCAATAAAATAAAATAAATACTATAAAAGGGTAATTAATGACCGTTTTGCCCTAATACTTTTTGAGAAAATGCAATTTCGTCCTATTTTTTTTTAAAATATTCAATATGATCTCAATTTTTTTAAAAAAGTTCAATTATGTACCAACATTTTTAATATTAGTTCAACACGGTTCAACAATTAGATATTATAAAAGAGTACTTGATCCAAAAATATTTAAAAAAATATATTTTTAAAAATCAAATATTGGAACATCTCTCAACAATTTAAAGATAGTGAACAAACTTGACATCTTAGTAACTCAACAAATTATCAATTAATAATTTAGGAATTTTATTTATTTCATATTTTTATTTAAGTATAACATTAAATAATTTAGAAATTTTACTTACATCATATTTTTATTGAAATAGTACATTAAATAATTTAGGATATCTATTTAGGTTTAATGACATTTTGATACCAATATTTTCTAGAAAAAAATGCAATTTCGTCCTCACATTTTTAGAAACTTCAGTATGATCTCAAAGTTTATTAAATAGTTCAATGCAATATCTCTTTTGTTAGATTGTCATCGCCAGAACAACTTCGTCTCAAACATTCGTCTCAATGTTTGTTGTCAGTCCATATTGAATTATATGTGTTGTCACCAAATTAAATCATTATAAAAAGTTTTGGAACCAAATTGATTTTTTTTTTTTAAAATGGAAACAAAATTACATTTTCCAAAAAAAAATTTATGACCAAAATAGCCATTAAACCTTATATTTATTTAGAATTTTGAATACTTAAGACATTTTATTTATTTTAATTTTTTATTTAAGAATGAATTAAATAATTTAGGATCTGTATTTATTTAGAATTTTGAATAATCTAAATTTTTTATTTATTTTAGATTTTTATTTAAATAGGACATTAAATAATTTAGAAATTATATTTGTTTAAGATTTTAAATAATTTAATAATTTTATTTCAGATCTTTATTTAAGTGGGACATTAAATAATTTAGGATTTGTTTTTATTTAAAAATTTGAATAATTTAGGAATTTTATTTCTTTCAAAGTTTTATTTAAGTATAACATTACTTAGAATTTTTTTAGAATTTTGAATAATTTAGAAATTGTATTTATTTAAAATTTTAAATAATTTAATAATTTTATTTCATATCTTTATTAAAGTGCGGCATTAAATAGTTTAGGGTTTGTTTTTATTTATAATTTTGAATAATTTAAGAATTTTATTTATATCAAAGTTTTATTTAAGTATAACATTACATAATTTAAGAATTGTATTTATTAGAAGTTTGAATAATATACAAATTTCATTTATTTCGTATTTTTATTTAAGTAAAACATTAAATAATTTAGAATTTGTATTTTTTTAAGATGAATAATTTAAAAATGTTATTTATTTTATATTTTTATTTAAGTAGGATATTAAATAATTTAGAATTTTGAAAAACTTAGATTTTTTTTATTTTATATTTTTATTTAAATAGGACACAAAATAAAATTATGATTTATGTTGATTTGGAATTTTCAATAATTTATAATTTTTATTTATTTCAGATTTTCATTTAAGTAGGATATTAAATAATTTAGGATTTGTATTTATTAAGATTTTGAATAATATAAGAATTTTATTTATCTCAAATAATTTTTTTAAATAGGACATTAAATAATTTAGGATTTTTATTTTTTATAATTTTGAATAATTTAGAAATTTTATTTCTTTCATATTTTTATATAAGTAGGACGTTAAATAATTTAGAATTTATAATTATTTAGAATTTTGAATAGTTTATGAGTTTTATTTATTTCATATTTTTATTTAAGTAGGACATTAAATAATTTAGGATTTGTATATATTTATAATTTTTAATAATTTAAGAATTTTATTAATTTTAATTTTTTTATTTAAGTAGAAAATTAAATAATTTAGGATTTGTATTTATTTAAGATTTAGAGAAATCTAAGAATTTTACTTATTTTATATTTATTGAAATAGTACATTGAATAATTTAGAATTTGTATTTAGGTTTAATAACCATTTTATCCAATATTTTTTAGAAAAATGCAGTTTCATCCTCACTTTTTTAAAAAGTTTAGTTTGGTCTCAAAGTTTTTTAAAAAGTTTAGTGAAAATTTCTCTTTTGTTCGATTGTCATCATTGTAACAGATGGAGGGGAGGATGATTTTGTAGATATGGCTGCTCTCGAGGATGCCTCAGATCATGATAAATCCTCACTAGGCGACGGTTGTTCACTCCCACTTGGAATATTTTAGAACCGGGGATGGTAAAGAATTCACCTTTGATTATGCAAGCTAAGGGCTCAGAGTCACAACTTGTATCAGTTACGACTCCTATTGATGATCATCATGTGGAGGTCTCTACTCTTGTGGTTATACTATCTCCATCGCGTCCTACCACTCCTTGGAGGGCTAAATCACTTAGGGATACTAAAACACCAATTAAGACTCCTATTGATGGTCATCATGTGGTAGTCTTTGCTATTGTGACTATACCCTCTCTATCGTGTCATACCTCCCCTCAGAAGGCTAAATCACTTGGGGATGTACTCCCCGATAATGATACGTTGGTCCTGCAAATTCACTTTTCCTCTCTTGATGATTTGGAAACTACAAATGTGGGAGGTGATCCTCATATTGGTGCGTCAATTATTTCGAATGCCATTGTTGAATTTAATTCTGACCATATCACTGTTGAAAATTGGGTCATCTCCAAATTTTGTGTTGATCCTAATGAGATGGAGAAGCATGCAGTGATACTGGGGAGGAAATAGTACGCACTAAAAGAAAACCAGGGAGACCACCTAAGAGGATTGGTAAATCCAAAAAAACTACTAAGGCAATTCTCTCTACAACGTTGCAATGAAGGTCTCTTCATTTTTCTGGAATGTTAGAGGAATGGGAAACCAAAAAACTGTGGAGATGTTAATTAGCTTATTTAAACTACATAAACCCCTATTGGTTTTCTTGCTGAACCTATGATGTCGTACACTAAAGCCTTCGATGTCCTTTTCAAATATGTTAATATGCATTTGGTGACTACGTCTCCTATTGTTAATAAAGTGCTAAGCTTTGGTGTTTGTCGGTTCCTAATCTTGTACAAAATTTCTTGGTCAATGATCAGTTTATTTTTGTAACTTGCCTTTTGCATGATAAATGATTTAGCTTTGCATGTGTTTATGGTGCAAACACATACTTGGTTAGACGTTTTTTGTGGAAGGATCTTAGTTTCTTCACAGGGCCTTGGTGTATTCTGGGAGATTTTAATTTTGTGCTCTGGACGAATGACTGCAAATGGGGGGTGACTCCTAATCAGGTTTCTTGTAATGAATTCCTTGATTGGATTAATACAAATTATCTTTCTTGTATGCCTTTTACTGGATCTTGTTATACTTGGTGTAATGGAAGGAGAGAGTTGCATAAAATTCATAGAAGACTGGATAGGGCTTTGTAATGGAGTGTGTCAGATGAATGAGATTCTTGTGCTTATCATGTTCTTGTTAAAAATTATTATGACCATTCCCTTATTCTTGCTAGTAATTCTTTAAGGAAGGTTAACAATTTTCATTTCTTTTCTACGTGGCTTTAGAAAACTTCATGTGTGAAGATTATTCATGATTCTTGGGCTAATAAGGTTTTTGGTTGTTCTATGTTTATTTTGCAAAAGTTAAAAAGCTTGAAAATTGAGCTTCGAGACTAGAATAAACTTTTTTTTGGTAATGTTCACAATGCAGTTCTTCTTAAACAAGGTCTCCTCCTTGATATTCAACAAAACTTAGAGACTGCTAGTTTGTCTGATATTGATGGGCTTCTTTGTCAAGAAAATATTTCTAAGGAGGAGCTTGATCATGCTCTTCATTGTCAATATTTGTTTTGGAAAGAAAGGGCTAAGATGTTATGGTTTAAAGATGTGGATCAAAATACTGTTTTTTTAAATGCTGTGGTAAAGAGGAGAAATAATTCTAGTGGAATTCATCGTCTATGGATTGATAATGACGTTATTGAGGATCTTAAACTCATTGATGATCATATTTTTTACTTTTATAAAAAACTTTATACTGAGTCTATTTCTAATGTTCTAGATACAAGTAATATGAAATATTTTATTGGTACTTATATTCCTAAGCTAGTTTCCTCTGAGGAGAATATGATGTTGATTAAATGTCCTGATTGTTTTGGAAATCAAGAATGTTGTTATTAATCTTAATGGTAATAGTGCTCTTGGTCCTGATGGTATTGGTGATATTTTCTATCATTCTTGCTGGGAAATTATTGGGATGGATATTTGCAATGCTGTTCAATAGTTTTTTAAACAAAATTGGATTCTCCCTCAAATGAACACTAATGTAGTATCTCTTATTCCTAATATTCAGTGTGCTGACTCTATTAAAGATTACAAGCCAATTTTTGTTGCTAATTTCAAATTTATGATTATTTCCAAGATATTGGCGGATAGGCTTGCACTTGTGGCTGCTAGAATAATTTCTCCTAATCAATATGGGTTTGTGCATGGTACACAAATTCATGATGCATTGGTATTACTTCTAAAGCTATTAACATGCTTTTTAAAAAGGTTAGAGGAGGTAATGTGGCTTACAAAGTTGATATTTATAAAGCCTTTGACACTCTGAGTTGGAACTTCTTATTATTAGTTTTTGACATGCTTTGGTTTTCATCCCTCATTTGTCGGTTGGATTAGTACAATTCTCCGTTCAACTATGTTTTCTATCGGAATAAATGGCAGTTTGGTGGGTTTTTTTTTTCCTTGTAGTAGAGGTGTCAGACAAGGTGATCCTTTGTCTCTTTTAGTTTTTTGTGTTGCAGAGGAAGTTCTTAGTAGAGGTATCTCTAAGCTTGTGAATGATAAGAAAATTCTACATATGACTAGTCCACAAGGTTATCTCACTCCCTCTCATATTTTATATGCTGATGACATATTTGTTTTCTAAAGGGGGAATAATAAGTCTCTTAGAAATTTGAGTATTTTTCTTAAAACATATGGTGATTTCTGGTCAATATGTTAATAATTCTAAGAGTAGTTTTTTCACAATGGATAATTCTGCCAGATTTGTCACCAAAATTCAACGTATTCTTTCTTGTAGTCATGGTTGTTTGCTTTTCAATTATTTAGGAGTGTCTATCTTTGTTGGTGCTCCAAAATGTCGATTTCTTCAACCTTTGGCTGATAAATTCAAATTGAAGCTAGCATCTTAGAGAGGTAAATCTCTAAGCATGATGAATCGGATTTAGTTGGTCAATACGATGATTACTGGATTTCTAGCTTATAGTTTTAATATGTATAAATGACCAATTTCACTTCTTAAGCAAGTTGAGCAGTGGTGTCAAAATTTTATTTAGACTGATGATTTCTGAAAAAAGGCATAGTTTCCGTTAATTGGGATACGATTTGTTCTCTCTTGAGAATGGAGGTTTGAAGATTATTAATCTTTGTCATGAAAATAATGCATATCTTTTTAAGCTTGCTTGGAACTTTGCTTATAACAACATGCCTTGGTCTTTTCTCCTAAAAGCCCGGGTTCTTAAATCAAAATACAAGTTTAGAATGGTTTATAGATCCTCATCTCTTTGGCTTGGAATTAAGCAGTTTTATGCTACTATACTTGATTATACTTCTTGAACTGTTGGTACAAGTACTTTTATTAATTTCTGAAATGATAAATGGTGTTCTACTACTTCTTTAGCAAATATTGCAGGGTTATCTGATGGTGCTATCATTCTGGATATAGTCTTTCAATTTTTGATAGGTTGTGATTAGAATATTCCCCGGTCTTTACAGCAGATGCCTCATTTTTTTTAATCATTTCATGGTTTGGGAGGAATAGGATATTTCTAATTGGATTCTAGAGGAATATGGTTGTTTCACTCTTAAATCGGCTAAGACTTTTTTTCTTGGAACTAGGAGTTCCCTGTGATTGGAGTAAATTCATTTGGTCTTCATCTATTCCCCCTTCCAAAACTTTAGTACTCTGGAAATTTTTTCATGGGTGGCTTCCTACAGGTCAACATATTTAGAATAAAGGTTTGCATATATGTTTTATGTGTACGCTTTCTGAAAAACACGAGGAATCTATTCAACATATATTTTTTGAATGTTCTAATGCTTTGCATATTTGGAGTTGGGTTCGACAGATTTTTCTTACTTCTCATTTCTCTAATAAGGATGAGCTTCTTTCTTTTATTAAAAGTGATGGTAGTCCTTTGGTTAAATTGATTAAGCTTGTTGTTATAACTTTTTCTATTTGGATGACATGACGTATAATGAATTATGTTAGATTTCAGGATAAAATTGATGTTTCTAGGGCTATTTTGATAATTAAAGATTTAACTTGTCTAGTGGGAAATTCGTCTAAAGCTTCAATGAAGAATGATATGTTGGATCTCAACATGATTAAGTTTTTGGTATTAATACTCGTATTGGTAAAGTTTTTCGTCCTTTTCCTGTTAGATAGAAGTTCCCTTCACCAGGCTGGGCTAAAATTAACACTGATGGTGCTGCTAGGGGAACAAGTTTTCTCCTAGCCTGTTAGGGGCTGCTAGAGTTTAGGGGCTGCTAAAATTAAAACTTTTTTTCTCAAATGTATGATTCAACTTTAAAGGTAGGAACAAGTTTTCTTTTTTTATAGAGAAACAACTTATAACAGATTTAAAAAAAACAGTTAAAGCTGTTATAAAAAGAACAGATTGAAAATAAAATAAACAAATTTATTTTCAAAAGCAGTTAGAGAATCTGTTATGTGAAGGAGACTCAATCAACCACTTTGGTGCAAGGACAAAACGAAAAAAAAACCTTTTAAGATAAACATTGCACCAGACTAAAAAGAATCTATTCATTTACAGATGAACAAATTTATTTTTCAAAACGATAACAGAAAAGACTTAACTATTGAAACACAGTCGTTTTGAAATAGTGAAGACTTAGTCAAAATACTTGATGCACAAAACCTGATTTTCAAAAGACTTAGTCAATGCATCAATTTAAAAAAGAATCAATTCATTTAGAAAATAACAGATTTATTTTTATGCAGTAAGGGTGTTTTTTTGCAAAAACATGTGAAAATTAGTTTCAGAAAATTTGTGCTTGCTCTTATCACATGGTCAGGGGTTAAGAGATGAGTTACCCAACAAAAAGCCTACTCTTAAACAACCTCTAAACTATACCTAAGACATTCTTAAAGCAAATGTACATACACATGAAATTTACAAAAATGGCTTCATCAAACACATGTCTTGAAGGGGCAACAACCATCTTCAACAGTATAGTCTACTTATATATCGTTTTTGTTAACATATGGGTTTTGGTCTAGTCCCCCATATGTATTGTCAAGATGACTCTGTAGTGACTAAAGAGAACTTACCTTCTCGAGCTTCCAAAGAAGCGACACTTAGTATGGGTAACTATTGTGTCATTTTGAACCTTCACAATACATGGTCCCTTAAGCAAAGCAGGAGTTAACCTTATCGACACACACACACACATATATATATATATATATACTTATAATGGGTTAATGTTTCATGATATTGCTCTCTTATTGGTAAATGATCAAAACCTTACCATGGGAGATAACGCTGCTTGGTACATCCTGCTTAGGTTTATTATGTTGGCTGCTTACGGGACTTTGGGTTGTATGAGTTGGAAGAGTTGCCCAAGGATAAGTGGTTTTGTTATAGTGTCTGCAATCAAATATATGTGGCTCTATAGAATTTAGTTTCTACAAGAGCAAACATTATACTAGTTTCCTTGTCAAAACTATATTCTAATGATGGTCAAAAGCAACTTGCAGATATCTTTACTAAGCCACTTCCTAAGGAAAGGTTTTTCTTCTTAAGAAATGAGTTGGGTATTCTTGATTCTCAAATTCTTTCTTAATTATGTTTTTATTCTTTCTCTTATTTTATTTGTGAAGACAAACAGGGGGAGAATTAGTAGTTTCTAGTGTTGTACTCTGCTGCTACACTTTTGTGTACCTTATTCTGCTATAACTGCTGTTATATCTATGATATAACTCTGATCTGCACCTTAATTCATCATTGGTTTACATACTGATCTACACTGATTTTTCACTCTGTTTTACTGGTTTTTCTGCTTAAAAGCTTATGCAGAAAACTGGTTTTTGTGTGCTTATTAAACCTGGGTTATCTTGCTGTTGTGTATGCCTTGTATATGCACAATTTTTTTTCCAGGATCTATCAAATTCAAAAAATGACAACACAAGCAAACCAGGGATTTGTCTTCATCAAATAGGGGGAAATTGTTGAACAAGGTGCTTTGATGTCTACAAATCCAAGAAGATTGCTTGAAGACCTTGCTGCTAGTTGTGTGTGTGTCTAGAAGTATATGAATTTGTTAATCCACTCTTTGTTATGATCCAAGATTAATTGAATCTTAATTCTTTTGAAAAAAAAGTGTTTTCTAAAGAGAGTTAAAATTCAATTTGTTGAAATGTCGATTCAAATGGTTGTTTTACACTTAGTGGATTTTGAAAAGGATTTGAAAAACTTGACTTTGGTTGACTTTGCTGTCAAGCCAATTCAATCGGTTGTTTCGAAAATTCAACTGGTTGTTTTTTTGGAAACCTTAATAGAATTATGTTAAGTTGTTCCAATTTGTTTTAAATGATTCAAACTGTCTTTGGTTTTTAAATTAAATACTTTGACCATCTGATTGGAGTATAAAAAGGTTGGTTTACGCTCCTGGTCATTTACTAAGAAAGATAGTTTAATCAAAATTAGTTTTCAAGATTTCAAAGAGCTTTTGGATCATTTTCAAGTGTGGAATAGCATTGCCCTGTATTCTTTGTACTTTAATCTTTAATTGTATCCATGTGTATTCCATTCCTTTCTTCCTTAATTACTGTATTTCTGTGTGACTTGATGTTGTGCAGTTTCAGAGGGTTGTTTTGAAAACTGTGTGTTGTTGCTAAAGGTGGTGTGTGTTCTTGAAGGGTTCAAGATCATCACTTTGGTGTGTTTTTTGTAATCAAGGTTCAATTACTTAGTGAATTCTCAATGGTTAGTTGAGGACTAGATGTAACTCTTAGTAAAGAGTGAACTAGTATAAACATCCTGTGTGAATCTCTTTATCCTTACACTCTTTAAACTGCTTTAGCTTTGATTTTATAAATTGTTGGTATAAACAACCAGTTGTTTTGCAAAAACAACTAGTTGATTTTCTAGAATCAAACTACAAACAATTTTTTAATTGACATAACAGTTTTCTAATTGATTGATTCTTCATTGTCTTTCACGCTACCTTCAATACTTGCAAAAATATTTCAAAAACAATTCATCCCCTCTTGTTTAAGACCTATATAATTCTAACATAACGCACTTTTATATTCATGAGCAATGATGAAAAAATATCAGAAGTATAATAATTAAAAGCGTGTTAGATATTATCGAAGAAGGAAAATGTTTAATTTAAAAAACTAAGATAATTTTTCTTGAACAAATTTAGAGAAATCTTTTTGAAATAAATATACTACAAAATTATACACATCTGATAATTGGGAATATTTCAAATTGAGTAAAGTTAAATCAGTTTCAATATTGAAAAGCAACAAATTTAGAGAAATCTTTTTGAAATACATATACTAAAAAATTATACACCCCATCTGATAATTGAGAATATTTCAAAATTGAGTAAAGTTAGACTAGTTTCAATATTGAAGTATTTCGGGAAGCAAATGTTTAAAAGCTTCTCAAGAAATAGACGTCTCTTCATCGCATACATACTCCTTTAAATTCTCAAGAGTAGAAAACAAATAGTTAATCAATATAATAGGAAGCAACATGAACAACACTTTAAACATAGGCAAATATGAGAATCTATTAATCGATATATGCATATTTTGAAATATAATATAAATGTTTATCTTCTAATAAAAATATATAGAGGAAAGAATAAAATACAACTAAGCCCAATAAACAAAAACATGCAACTCCCATAATATTGTTGCACATCTAATTTGAACCATTTTGAAAAAGAATATTTTTAGGTTTTCTTCAAAAGTGCAGCTGAGTGAGTCAAGTTAATGAGACCTTCATTGTTATCTTTCACGTATTCTACAAAAGGCATGTGGGCTATGCCAAATCGTTTTCCTTTTCGCATGATGCAAAATAAGAAAAAAAAAGGTTAAAGAACAATTCAAAGTCACCAATAATAAAATAAAAATACATATTAAATTGATATTTCAATTTTTTAATTGGGGATGGATGAGTGGTGCAAATCTTACCAATTCTCTAAGTGAAAGTTCAAATCTTGTCTGTCTTGGTCACTGCTTCAGTGGTTTTTTTTTTTTGGAAAACTAATACTATAAAAGGAAAAACAAGAATGAACAAACTATAGGTAAAAAAAGAAATTGCAAAGAAATATTATATTTCTCTTGGAAATACTTGGAGTTTTTTTTTTCTATTGTCATCCATAGTAATCCTAAACATAAAATAACAAAATCAAAGACTTAGATTATTCATATTGAGAACCAACACATTTCATATAAGAATAGAGAAGACTTTTGTAAGTTGAAGTTGCACCCACCTCCAATAACATATACATAAATGAATTACTTTAGCACATGACAAATACAATTATATTGAGTATAAAACATAATGATTGAACTTACCAACTAAGTAATTAGTATCAAACCCAAATGAAGTCACTCCGGACAGTGGTGTGTAGTGAGGCACTGAACTTGAAACTAAATAAGTATCTTTGGACATCATTTCCTTGATGGAATTAGTACATTTGTGCAAGTGTGACATTAACTCAAATGAAAAGATGGAAAATTATATGAGTGAATAAAAAACCAAAGAAGTAACCATACACACATATATATATTTATATATATATATATATATATATTTTGGAAAATAAGTATTAAAAAAACTAATGGAATATATATCTTCAGCATTTCACATTTCAAAATAAAAATTCAAAAGTACTCGCCAATACAACCATAACCTAACACAAATGGAGTTAAAAACCATAATACAAAATATGAAGCCAACAAAACATGAAAGAAGTAAATTTAATTAATCACTTCGAAATACGATTAAGATCCTGATTAAGATCTTGAAAAACATGTTGAGAACAAAAAAAAAAAACTCAAAAAACGAAAGTTCATGGAACCAAAAAGGGGTTAAAACCCTAAAAACCTCGTATGCAACCAAACAAATTTTCATATGCCAATAAGGAAAGATCTTATCGAAAATATGGAGAACTATTGAACAAAGATCGACATAGAAGAAAAACCTAGAAACTATGTAATACACTTTCAGTAAAAGACGCAGAAGAAGATGTAGTGTTCCTTTGCCAAGAACACAAAAAAGGCAAAGATCTTTCCTCAACGTGGTGAAGATACGGTGGAGATATTTGTAGCAAAAACATTAGCACAAATAATATGACAAAACCTAAAAGAGCGGTGACTTTGAGAGAAGAAAGAGTGATCACAATCCAAACCTTGCACGACTTGTCATGTAGAGAGAATTCTTATATTACAAAGATTACCAAATTCCTCTGGTAAACTAGGAATGTTTAAGAAGTTTGAGATGTTCATATGTCTAAGATTTGAAAGCATTCCAATTGAATGTGGCATCCCTTCCAAATCAATACAGGAGCTTAGCCTCAGAAGTTTCAAATTCTCCAAGTTTCCAATTTCTTAGGGGAATGCAGAAAGCTTATGGCAATTACTAATATATTCTTCCATGCACTTTTGTATAAAGAGTAGAAAACAAATACCTAATCAATATGGAAGCAACATGACCAACACTTTAAACATAGAAAAATATGAGAATATGCTAATTGATATATAGGGGTGGACAAAAAATCCAATTAAATCAAATTGCTATAGTTTTGCCCTGATCCAATCCATTAAAAAACCATTTATTTAAATCTGGATTTTTTTCTAATCCATATTTTATCAATTTTCCAAAACAGATATCCATTTTGATTAAAAAGATTTTAAAAATTGGAAAATCCAAATTTCCAATCCAAATTTCATTTTTCTCTCTTTACTACCCTTCCTTCTGCTTCATTCCCGTTTTTGCTGCAACCCTAAACCCACCGCCGACGCCTCTTCAATTCGTCTGATCACTGTTGACACCTCTTCAATTCGTCTGATCACCGTCGGCGCCTCTTCAGTTCATCCCATCACCGTCGGCATGTCTTCTTTTCGTCCATCCACCGTCGTCGTGTTCAATCACCTCCTCCGATAACATTGGTGTTCTCCTTACCTGACATTGGAGCTTGGACGCTTCTAACCTTGTCTTAGTGAAGCTTCGCTATTGGTGTGCGTTCATCTGCTACATCTTTGGCATCCTCCTTAGCCAGGTTCGTCCTCCTCCAACACTTATTTGGTCTCAGTGCACATTAATCTTGTTTATGTGTTTTTAACCCTGGATTTACAAATATTTCCTTTTCAGTATTGTTTTTTTTATTTTTTTTTGTGAGTTCTTGTAACTTGCTCAATGTTTATTAGCTGAATATTGTACTATTTTGTTGTTGTTGCTATTTGAGGTGATCTTACAGAAAAGATGGGCTCTGTAAATTTACTCAACACTATAATAATAATAATAACACTGTCACATTATAGTTTACTCCTAGATAATAATAAGAACAAAAAGGACATGAACTGCCTTAATAGAGAAGTTGGTACTAAGAGGAATGGAGGTGAGGTATATGGAAGTGAGGTGGGTCTGGTTTGGTTATAGGTGATGCTGGTGAAGGAATAGGGGTTTTGGTTGGGGAGCCAATTGGGGAGCAGAGATGGGTTGGGGAGAGAGGCTTTGAAGCTAAGTAGTTGTTGAGAAGGGTCTCCAGTAGGAAATAGAGAAGAAGAAGCTCTCCCAATAAAGAGTAAGGTGATGAAGAATATAAGAAAGAGAGCCTTTCTATACAGGGCTTTCATTATGTGAAATGGTGAATAGTATAGAATGAGAGAGAGAGTCAAAATTATCAAACTCTAATGCCTTCCCTCACTTCAGGTTTATACCATCCCGTGACTGTAATGTCTGACAGTAATGTTTGATAGTATTGAGAATTTTTTATCCTAATGACTCTAATGAGCGACAATGAGATCAAAAGGAGGGAAGAGTGGAAGACCATTGTTCTAGAATATGGTAAGGGTTGGACTAAGGGCAAGGGGCAGAAAAGTTAAGAGACAAAAATTTGGTAGACGAAATTTTGAATGAAAGTATCACAGTGTAAGGAAGAAAAGTTAAAGAGACTAAATTAATACAACTAAAAAATCAAAATCTGAATCCTGATACTTAAGTTAAGAAATATAATTGTCTCACTAAATTTTGAAAGCTTTTATCATTTGTAATTTATATATTGTTATTCATTATG
>Ga0123342_1001505_pt1 | contig 39177 bp, 22 predicted proteins | sample Turbeawhitnodule_FD_89960 | JGI IMG/M metagenome (GOLD analysis project Ga0123342, IMG submission 89960) | Root nodule microbial communities of legume samples collected from Mexico - Turtle bean Mexico white nodule | ecosystem: Host-associated > Plants > Roots > Nodule | place: Mexico: Nepantla...
CGTTTCGCGTTCGCACTCTGAGTTCGTCTCCTTCTGCTGCATTTGCATTCCATTTGTGCAATGTAAGTTTCTTGAACTCTCTTTCTTCCTCTTCATCTTCACAAATATATGCATAAATGTTTTTCCTTGCATTGGTGGTCTCGAAGCACTGTTTCGTTGGCTGACATTCGTTTTTCTTACATTGTTTGGTTTCTCGCATTGCTCAGTACTTTTTCATTGTCTTCGTGGTTTCTTGTGGATTTTTTGGTTTGCTTCGTTGTTGCTTCCCTGTCCGCCATCGCTTCTGCTGCCGCCACCGTTGTTCGCTCCCGTGACTCTTCATCAACGTTGGCTTCACATAAGATTGACGATGTTTTAAATTTTTTTTAATGATTTGGCATATACAAGTGCGGTTAAAGCAAATAACCGCACTTGTAAATGGTATTTATAAATGCGGCTATATAACCGCATTTATATTTCTTGATTTACAAGTGCGTATTGATCAAATGCGGTTATAAAGCCGCATTTATAAATTCGAAATAGCCGCATTTGTTTTATGTTTCTGCACTAGTGTTACTTTTAATATTATAAAGTAGTCGTTTTGGGTCGTATGTACCGGTTATTTGCAAATAACTTTAATTCATAATCATTAGGGATGGCAAAGCGGGGCGGGCGGGCCAGCAGTGGGGCGCGGGCTTACCCGAAAAAAAAAATGACTTTGGCAGCAGTTGAGTAAATGTTTTGTTTTTCTTTCTTTTTCATTTTGGGTAAAAATTTACAAGGGTTATTGGAGTTATAATTTTCTTAAGACTCCTTTTTGGTTTTGGAATAAATAATAGTGGATATGTTAGGTAGTGGGTAAATCAATAATATTAAAAGGTTGATACTTGAATTATGTAACATTCAATTAATGTTTATTGTTGTATTAATCCTAATGACTTTGCTTTTATGACAATTTTTCAAGAGAAAAAGTTAAAAAAAATTATTAAATTTCTAAAAAAAAAATTGAATGCGGATCAGCCCTTATACGGGACGGGAAGTCTAACCCGCACTCACTTTGTGGGACAAGCTATGCGGGACGGGCTGTCCCACTTTGCCATCCCTAATAATCATACCTATTATATATATATTTGGACATTCCACATTAATTACTTTATAGATAACATTAACTTATTTATTAAGATATATACATCGGAACATCAATTTTGTATATATATATAAAAAAATGCAATAACTAAGATATTTATACGGTTTTTCAATTTGTTTTAGAAGTAATACCAGTTATAATGTACCTTCTTGACTGCAAAAAAAATCCTTTATAAATTAATATGTGTAATTGGAATATTCAGAATGTTTCTTAATTAATACGGGAGCTAGGTAATATATATATATATATATATATATATATATATATATATAATTTGGGAGTTATATTTTGAAAAAAAAGAGTGTAATAAGTATATCTAATTTCATAATTTTAAAAAAAAATAACGATTTATATAACTTTATTTTGTATAAATATTATATAACTTTTAATTTTTAAAAAATGTGTTTTTCTTTGCCATTTCCTCTAAAATCCCATTCCCAATCATAACACGTTTGAAAATCCAATTGTAGAACTGTTGTTGAACTTGAGAATAAGTAATTTTAGGAAAGAAAAATAAAAATATTTTTAAATTAAGATTAATTTTTATATAAAATCATTAAGTAAGTTTTGATATAGTTTTCTATAAATTTTTATTTTTAATTCAAAGAAAATGCTCTTTTACTATGTTCAATTTTTATAGATAAAAAATTGTATACATAACTAAGTTTTAGCTTTCAAAAGAAGATTATTTTTTACCTTTTAACTTATTTTTTTCAAAATATTTATGAATTAACTTGTTCAAATATATCCAACGAATTTGACAGATAAATTTATATCTATATCTAAGGGGAAATACTTTTGTGGTAAGCATTTCATACAAAATTTAAGAGACTTTAGTATTTTTTTTATAGCGTCTCCACAAATTCTATCATAAACCAAAGAAGAAATTGATTTAAAACACACTCCCAATGGGATTTACACATTCTTGTTTTAAGATTAGCATGAAGCAGAAGAAAAATATTGAATTGAATTAAATTAGTAATGACTTAAATTGAATTTCTTTTAAAAAACTTGTTTATTTTTTAAAGATGACTAAATTAATTTTTTTTAATTTTTATTTAAAAAATTACTGATAAATAAACTTTCTTATATTAAATTGGATTATAACTTATAAAAATATGTTTTAAAATAAATATTAATGGTTAAAAGTTTTAACAATTTAAATAGTTTAAACATCTTAAAAATAATCTGATGTAGTTCAATTTTACACTTTAATTATGTTTTTTTTTTTATCAGCAAAGAATAAATAAAATAAAATGAGACACTTCAGGGGTGTCTCAACCCTTATACAAAACCCCGACACCAAGTTTCCTAATACTCTGCCAACTAGGAAGCCGACAGACATTGCACTACAGATCAAAGATAAAAATTCAGACAAGGTACAAAAACCCACCAAATACAGTTAAAAGTTTTTGGCAACAGGCTGAAGTACCAAACCCAAGCGTCATACACAGCAAAGCCAGAACACGACATAACGTCTAAACAACTAATCCTATCTTTGTGACAGGCTGAGTTGTACCAAAAAAAAACCAATTACTAACATCAACAACCCGATCCTACGAGGAAGATGCGTACACCAGAAAAACCCGCAAAAGACACTGAAAATTAATTGCATAAAAAATAATTGCATGTTTAAATTAAAATAACACCAAATTGGATAAAAATAATTTAAATTAAATAAATATATATAATTAATTGCATGTTTTTATGATCATGTGAATATATGTTAAAAAAATTATACCAAATTGGATAAAAATAATTTAAATTAAATAAATATATATAATTAATTGCATGTTTTTATGATCATGTGAATATATTCGATACCTTACTTCCATGATATATAATCAAACAATTGTGAAATATTTTAAAATTAACTCACACTAATTTTTTTTAAAATGATATCAAAATTGGGTTTCAAGATTATATTGAAAAGTTTGGATCTTTATAAAAGTAATTTGGAATAGCTTATAAAAAGTTATTCCGTAATAAATTTTATTAAGGCGTTGAATAAAATGAAATAATTAAAAACTAGTTTTAGATTATTTTAATATATTTTGAATTTTTTAAATATAATTTTTTTAGAATATTTCAAAATATATAATTAAAAGAATTGAATACATTTTTAAAAGGTGTAAAAGATCCGTTATGGAAGATAAAGTTAAATTATTTGTGATTTAAGACGTGAGCATTGACTCAAGTTTCTCATAAGAGAGATTGTTTTTTAGAGCACCAATAGATGTACACTATAAAAATGTCATACACCAACTTGGTACCCATGATATAAACTTTTTTATAATTAAGTTATTAGGTCTTTGATTAGGTGACATGATTTTGTTTTTGCTTTTAACATAATAACAAAATTAAAATGGTATAAGGGTATTTGGAGGAGAACGTTAACCTATAAAAATGCAATTGTTATTCAATAGATTGAGAAAAAAAAAAACCTATTTCATTCTTATTTAGTTAAGTAATAAAAAAAATTATAATCATGTTAGGGCTTTGAAACCTAAAATCAGATTTTTATTTATTTATGATGTGGATTGGGTAGAGCGAGAATTCGGAACATCATACGGTAAAAAATAGTTAATTTTTCTATCAATCAAGTTAGTTTTGAGTTAACCTTTCATCATCGAAAATTTCATACCATAACTATTAACTTCCATAAATAATACATTATTCTCATAAAAATAAAGTATTAGGTATGCTTCTTGTTCTCGACAAACTGTAGGTCAAGAGTTTGGAGATGATCTTTAAAATGATTATCTTGTAATCGCAACTTTGAGTTCCACCTGATGAATTTACTCCGACGATCTAGTCAGTGAGAAGATAAAATATTTGGGTGTAAAATATTTGGGTGTAGTATGTATTGCATAGAATAATACCTCTTCTTTCTTTTTGGGGGTCATCGTCTATTTATATAATTATATCTGAATGTAATATATATTACATAAAATAATACTTCTTCTTTCTTTTTGGAAATCATCCTTTATTTACAAAGTTTTTCATTGAAATAATATCACAACATATTTAAATAATAATAATTATATCTTTTATCTTTACAATAATATCACAACAAATTAAATAATAAGAATTATTTTCCCAATTACATAACATTAGGTTTATATCCAATTAATATCATATTATCTGAACACACTGCTACAAAATAAAAGTTATTTGCTTTATGTGACTCACTATCTGATAAGTAAATAAAATTTCATATAATAATTATTTTTTTATTCAATAAGAAACATGACTCTTTAAATTTAAAAAATAGAGTAACATTTTTAAGATTTGTTTGATGGTTAAATATATTTTTAATTTCTGATATTTGACAAACTCATTAACATGTTCTGTACATAATTTTGTAAAATGTAAAAAATCAATAAAACTACATTTTCATTGAGGAATGAAATACTATTTTTTTAACCTAAATTTAAAGATTAAAAACATATTTAATTCAATAATTATTTTTTACCCAATAAACAAAACACGACTCTTCGAACTTAAAAAAGTATCTTTTTAAGATTCGTTTGATGACGTAAGTATGAATGATTCTGTTTTAATAATTACAAAACCTTCTCATCTCCTCTTTTCTCTATAACTTATATTTCATTAAAATTAATGCAAAACCTATTCCGCATTTATTCTAATTTTTAATTTTTGAACTTTTCTTCTTCTGTAATTCCTGCTTTTTCAGTTGAATTTCTCATTTACCAAACAAACTTTTCAATTCCTGCATCTTATATTTGATGTTTGGTTTTGTACATAACAAGTTATTTTTCTGGGTTTTATTAGATTTTTAAACTTTATAGATAGTTCATGTATAAACTTTTTTTAGTTGTTTTGAACATATAAAAACTGTTTAAAATTTAACTATCATTTCTACCAAATAATTTACAGTGGATAAAACAATCACAAAATATAATGAAATAGTTAAAAATTAATGATAATATTTAATAAAAAATAAAAAAATATAACTAGTCCAATTTTTATTAAGAAACTATTTTTTGTTAAAAAAATTCAACTGTAGTCATTATTCATCTATGTTTTCTTTCATCTAATTTTCACCTTTTTTTTACTTTATGAATCTCGACCTCCTCGTTTGTCATTTCCCTCTCTTCTTTCTTTCATATCTCTTAAGGAAAAAGCTATTTTTTTACAACTCACGTTCTATATTACACTGATTTAATAACTGTAAATAATAATAAAATATTAAATTATTTAATTAAAATATTGAATAAAAAAATAATGAAAATATTATGGAGTGGTAGTATAAATTTTAACAAAAATAATACTTTGTCAATCTTTAAAAAATACCCATCTTACCGAATTTTAATGATATAATAATTTATATTAAGATTTTAGATTAAGAAAATAAATACAATTAAAATAATATTATTGTAGCTAAAAGATTGAGAAATGTGTACATCATTTTCCCACGACAACAAAAGTTAAAACTTTACGTTTTATGAGGGTAATTATTAATACAACTTTACAGCTTCCTCTGATGAATTAGAAAAGCTCGAAAAGACAATTTAATCATTGATACTCTCTAGAACATATCCAATATAATTTCTTTCAAAACCTTTTTACAATAAAATATAAATTTAATATGAATTGTATATACATTTTAAAACGAAAGAATTTTTTACATAAACCACTTTGTTCAATTTAAAAAAATTCATATATAAAAATTGACAAGTACATTTTTTAAGAAACTCCCTTTTCAGTAGTTAATGATTGTAAGCTTTTTCCTTAATATTTAATTAGAGGAATTACTACGAGCATGCATTTAGCAGGAACCTTTGAGTTACGAAGACGCAGAGACTCAACTGTAATTCCCATTCCCACGAAAAGCTAAATTCAGACTTGCTTGTAAGATATGAAGCTGTCCTTTTGTTTCATCTTCCCCCTAGCTTTCCTATTAATACGCACTTGGGCTTAAGCCTTTCTCACTCATCACAACCACAACCATACCAAACTATCACACTCTCCATATTTTGCACTTTCTTCAGTTCTTTTTCATCAAACAATGGCTGGAGGAAAGAAGTCAAACACTAAGACTGCTGCTGCTGCTGCTTTTAAACGTGATAATGAAGAATCACGTGCTTTAGTCCATGCAGAACAACCACAGGCTCTTGCTGTTGTTGCACCAATTGTCTCCTCTTACAACGAGAGAATACGTCCAGTTCTAGATGCCGTGGAGAATCTGAGGCGTCTTAACATTGCAAAGGAGGGAATTCAACTTCCTTCCATTGTTGTTGTTGGAGATCAATCCTCTGGCAAGTCCAGTGTTCTTGAATCACTGGCCGGTATTAGCTTGCCACGTGGCCAAGGTATTTGTACTAGGGTACCCTTGGTCATGCGACTCCAAAATCACCCTCTCTCAAGTCCAGAGCTTGTGTTGGAGTATAATGGCAAAACCATACATACTGATGAAGCAAACGTCTCCAATGCCATCAATGCTGCAACCGAAGAGCTTGCTGGCAATGGGAAAGGAATTTCAAATAACCCGTTGACTTTAGTGGTGAAGAAGAATGGTGTTCCAGATCTGACAATGGTTGATCTTCCTGGTATTACCCGGGTTCCTGTTCATGGGCAACCCGAGAACATTTATGATCAGATCAAAGACATCATTATGGAATATATAACTCCAGAAGAAAGTATCATCTTGAATGTTCTTTCTGCCAGTGTTGATTTCACTACTTGTGAGTCCATTAGGATGTCTCAGAGTGTTGACAAAACTGGGTTGAGAACATTGGCCGTGGTCACAAAGGCTGATAAGTCTCCCGAGGGATTGTTGGAGAAAGTTACTGCCGATGACGTCAGCATTGGTTTGGGTTATGTTTGTGTGAGGAATAGAATCGGTGACGAGTCTTATGAGGATGCCCGAATTGAAGAAGAGAGGCTTTTTAATACTCATTCTCTTCTATCCAAAATAGATAAGTCTATTGTTGGTATTCCAGTTTTGGCTCAAAAACTGGTTCAAGTTCAAGCCATGAGCATTTCCAAAACCCTGCCGGAGATAGTAAAAAAGATCAATGAGAAACTGTCAAATAATTTGTCTGAGTTAGATAAATTGCCATCAAGCTTGGCTTCAGTGGCTGATGCCATGACTGCATTTATGCGCATTATTGGACAGACCAAAGATTCTCTTAGAAAAATTCTTCTTAGAGGAGAATTTGATGAGTACCCTGAACAGAAAAACATGCATTGCACTGCTCGGTTGGTGGAGATGCTAGATTCTTACTCATTTGATCTTTATTGTTGTGCAGAAAGTGACCATACGAAAAACTTTCTATTGGCTGAGATAAGGGTGCTGGAGGAGGCGAAGTCTATTGGGCTTCCAAATTTTTATGCCTCGTGCTGCCTTCCTCACTCTTCTGCAGAGCAAAGTCCGTGGTATAAGAAATATGCCTATAGGCTTTGTTGAAAAGGTGTGGAATTATCTTGAAGATGTGTTGATTTCTTGTATCACTGGACATTGTGAGAACTACTATCAGCTTTTGATTTCTACCAAGCGTGCAGCTAAGGTTCTAATAGACAAGAAAAAGCAGCAATCAATTAATCATGTTTTGGAAGCGATTGATATGGAAATGTACACGGATTACACGTGTGATGTTGAGTTTTCACAGGAATACAACAGGCTGATGTCTTTGCAAGCAGAATTTATGAATGAAGTTTTAAGTGAGGATATGCCATCACGTGTTACTTTAGATGGTGTTGGAAAAGTTGATGTTAATCATCTGAGGCAATACCCATCTGTTATTAATCAAGCATTTGACTTGAAAGTGAGAATGATCTCATACTGGGAAATTGTGCGGAAAAGATTGATCGACAGCATAGCTTTGCATCTTATGTTAAGTATTCAAAATCTTGTCAACAATGATTTGGAGAAAGAGATTGTCCGTGATCTGTTATCACCAACTGGTGGTGGTATTGAAAGGCTGTTGGAGGAGTCGCCTTCTATCTCTGGAAAGCGTGAAAAGCTTCAGACAAGTTTGAGAGTCCTGAGACAAAGCAGGGACACTGTTGGACACATAATAGACAGCATTGGAAGCTACACTGATTTTTAATAATGTTTTCTGTCTGAAGGTTTTATCTGTTTGTTGAAGTTGTTTTGCGGTTGTTTTTTATTTTATTTCGTTATGCTGAAACTATATAATGTTCTATGTTGAGTTTCATAAATTATGTTTTTAGTATTATTGTTTAATGAAAGTACGGTTTTTATTTTCAGATTTGTTTGTTTCATATCTTCTCCTTCCATCTGATGTTACTTAAATTTGCAGCAGTTCCATTATTTATCCCAAAACTAAAAGTACTAGTTTAGAATCATAAAATTTTTATGTTGAGAATTTTTATTGACAATTTTACATGGAGCAGAATCTTTAAAATTTTCTTATTATTGAGAATTTTTTAGCAAGTGGCTGAACTAAAACAAGTTTCAATCAGGTGTCTAAACTAAGCAAAAAAGTACTATGGATTAGTTTACAAAAACTTATAACAGTACAAAATGATAATTTATGGAGGTTTTAAAAATGCTAAGAAGTCGATGAAAAAAAAATACATTATCAAAGACCCATTTTCTTTTACAGACTTAAACCTGAAAATTTATAAACAGTTCAAGGATTGAGCGAGTAACTTAATCTAAAAATTATCTCCATGAGCAGTTAGAATTTTACAGGGGTCTAAATATGATAGAAAATTGCTATTTCCTAAAATAGTGATCATCAAGGTTGATTTCCCTAAAAGATTTAGCATCTATGCTCTAAGGATATCTCATGTTGTTGCATTATTCTCAGGAACATTGAAGTCATGAATCAACACCAAATCACTTGCCAAATATTTAGGGTGAGTTAAGTGTAAGGACTCCTGTTGAATTTTCTCTTTGTTGGTAGATATCCCTAATGGATTTAAACCTTAAATCTTCACTAAAGTCATTTGGCTGTGGGATAGCATCTGGAATGCTTGCTCTTCCTTCGAGCATGTTTACAACCTCAGACATTGTAGGCCTATGCGAAGGTGATACCTGAGTGCACAGAAGAGCTACATTCGTCAAAATTATTGCTTCAGTTGGATTTACCTCTGATCCCAACCTTTCATCCACCAGTTCTATTAAGTTTTCAGTACGCTGTAGATGACATGCCTGCAATGGGAATTCTATTACCTCTCTTTTACATGGTGAAAGTTCAGATATTTGCATTGGATTGGACAACTACCAGAAAAAGGGATTCATAATAATGCAAAAAATGGATAAGGGATTGAAGCAAAAGTAGAGTACCTTGTCTAAAAGGCAAACACAATTATCACTAGGCATGTAATTCTGATTGCACTTCCCACTAACAATTTCCAAGACCACAACCCCATAACTGTAAACATCAGCCTTGTAGGACAAGTGACCCCATAATGCATATTCCGGTGCCATGTACCCTCTGCAAAACAAAGTCAACAGATTCCAATTCATGATCAAGAAAACCTTTTTTTGAGTTGTATTATCAAAGGAGAGATAACTGACATTGTCCCAGCAATTCGGGTGGTGATATGGGACTTCTCTTCTTCATCAAGCCTAGCCAACCCAAAGTCAGATATTTTAGGGTTTAAATTCCCATCCAGTAACACATTAGAAGCTTTAATGTCTCGATGAACAATCTTGAGTCTTGATTCTTCATGAAGAAATGCAAGACCTTTTGCCATGCCAATACAGATCCTAAGCCTTGTTGGCCAATCAAGTTTAAGTTGATCTTTTGAGCCTATGCAAAAAGAAGTTAAAGTTTAACAATATGAATCATGATCACAAAATTCATGTTCTTGCTTCTAAAAGAAGTGGGAAAAATGAAAAGTACTAAGAGGGTGAAAATTCTAGCATAGGGTAATAACTGACAAGGCAGAAGACAAAAAAAGACATTAGTTTACACTTCTGGGTAGAAACTCACTGAATAAAGCATGAGCCAGGCTATTATTTTCCATGTACTCGTACACCAACATCAATTGATCCCCTTCAATGCAACATCCATGAAGTTTCACAAGATTAGGGTGTTGCAAACAAGATATTAGGCCTATCTCGTTTAAAAATTCACGATTTCCTTGCCGTGACTTTGATGAGAGTTGTTTGACTGCTACCAATGTACCATCAGATAATTGACCCTGCAATCCAATAGTTAATTGGAATTTTAAATGCTAGGGATGACCATAACTTTTTACTCTTACAAAAATATTGGGTGTTCACTTCAAATCTAATACCTTGTAGACAGAACCAAAACCACCTTCTCCAATCTTGTTAGCTGGACTGAAATCCTCTGTGGCCTCTCTAATTTGTTCTAATGTAAATGTCCCCATTTGAGAATCTTGTCTTTCAGTACCTGTTGGATTAGTCAGCCGTAAAATACATGTTCCAGAGGAACAACAACATATCTCAATTGTTTAGGAGTATTTGAGGCAAGTGCAAATGCTTGTTATGTACCAATATACATAGAAATGCTTGTCACCATAAATACTATAAGTGGATGCCAATTATATATAAGCATATACCCACAGAAGTGATAAATCGCTATCTCTAATAAAAGGCTATTGGATCCTGGAATGAGGCCTATATACAAAGAGATTATCAAAAGAAACCCAACAAACTTTTTGTTATACATAGGTCGAAATACTCAGGTGCAACATACCATTCAATTTGATCACGACATTGATTATTGCAATAAGCAAAAGGAACTTCAAATTAATGAACACAAATTCATGACGTTGTATTAATTATACTTCCTAATTTAAGGATGTCTTAAAGAGATGACACCAGTGTTTTTAATCCATTAAGTGTTTTCTTTTCATTCCTATCTTGCACCTCGGAGTCTGTTTCTTTAGATGTCTTTTCAGAATAATAAAATTATCTTGAAATTAAAGACAACTGAGCACACCATCAATAATAATTTTAAATATTTGAAATCGTTATGAAACTTGCAGCTGCTACAGAGAAGGTTCTTTGTCCAATGAGATGAATTACTGCTGCAAAGGTTTTGTGTGTCAATTTTAGCATAAGTTTTAGGCAGTGCCTAGTATTTTTCTTAGGATTTCATGATTTATTTTTCATGATTATTTCTGCTATGGTTAAATATTAATGGACTTTTTGGTCGAGTGTTGTAGGAAAACCCCAAAAAGAGGACTATGGCAGCAGCTAAGGTATAAAAAACACTTGGAAAGAGCCACTAACTAAGGGAGGAACATCATAAATCGTTCCTACGTTTTAAGGGCAAGGAATCAAAGATAACTCTCCTGATGCATCTCTTCCCAGGTTGGTACAGTAGGAATAGTTTAATGAATCCCTTATTCAATTCTTGTATTTTCCATTTTCATGATGGATTGCTGAACATTTTGGAGAAAGAGTTCAATGAATACTTTTGAGATTGTGAAGTAATTATCTTCTTGATTATAGTTTAGGTTTTCTCTTAATGTTTTGCTTCTATATTTGCTCATAATGCTTTGATATGATTTGGCTACTCATACTCTGTTTTGATGATTATGCTTTTTGATTTATTGGACGTCATCCTTTGGTTGTCTATTGTATAGTGTTCTTTGGCTGTGCATTTTTTGTTCCATGTTCTCTAAAACCACATGCTCGTATATTCTGCTTTAAGGAAGTAATATTATATTAGTTTAAGTTTAGAAGTACTGACATGCCAAGAATTGGATGGGTCATTTTAGTGGAAGTTTATATTAAATCAAAAGGAGATGCTTGGACTTTTTGGAAGTTAATTTAAACATGAATTTCGTGAAATCCAATCCTAGTCATGTTTGTCATAAGTAAACCCTAAACTTTTTGATTGAAAAGCTTGATAAATGCAGAGAATTTTGAAGTTGGCTCTGCAGTGTGCAAAGTCTCTCAATGATTGTTCTCATGAGTTCTTCCTCCTTCAACTCATTTCCAAGAGTCACATGTGAAGGCTAGTGGTTGCCTTGAATGACCACTTAATTACTTCCTTAAACATTTAGCAGTTGGAAACTTCTGATTTACCGAAGGGAAATGGTACTTTCAAATCAAATATAAAAATTCAGGCAAGTTCTTTTTGTGTTTGACCTATTATCTTAACCTTCTTACCCACTTTGGCCCTCCTAATGAGGTCTATCATAATGAACACTATATTCAATCTTACATAACCACATCTTGTAGCACCCTGCTATAGTTTAGCATGCAATTTCCTAGATGCTAAGTTTCAGGAAGTTTGAACTTTCAAATTGTACTCTTAGTTAGCTTGATCTCTTATTAAAAGAAAATGTAACTTATGTTACGAGTTGATTATAAGGTCTAATAATCATTAACAGGTAGATTCAAGATAAAAATCAGGAGATATTTGCTTGTGGTACTTGAAATTGGTTGAGAAAAATACAAACTTTAAAGATTATATAATATTAGTTAAGATTAAGAAGATAATAGAACAATTAACTATGACTTATAAAATACATATCTCACTATGAATAACCTCACTAAATTCCAGATGCTTTAACTAGAAGTTCTAAGAATCAAAGCGAGGTACTTCTGACTAGAACAGAAGTCATGAGGAAGATAATTAATTCCAGAATGGTATGGACATGATAGTACTTACCTTTTATTCTCCTAATTATTCCTTTGAAGCAGTTCTTCCACCAAAAGATTCCAATAACAATGATAAAGACAAAGCACAGAGCTGTAATACCAAACCCAACTCCAACAATTATCGTATGCCTTGCACTTTTATGTTCTGAACAAGGTTTGGAATCTGGAAGAGACAAAAAGAAACATGAGATCTAATTATTTCATAAAAGAGAATGGCACTAACATAATTAAATTTGAACCACAACTTAAAAAATTAAGCTTTGTTTTCAATGCAGAATAAAGGCAGAGAAACTAAGCTTAGCCATGTCATTATTAATAATTGACTTGCTCAATGGATAGAGAAGCATGTTTACTTTCTAAGTCCCGTGTAATAATACAATGTAAAAAATTCCAGCATGATTCTAGAGTTCTAATAGTTTAAGACAGTGTAACTCCGTCTTGCCCTTTGAATGTTATTCACAAAAAGTCCAAGAATGCGTATTTCACATACCAGTGAAATGGAAAAATTAAAAAAACAAACTCATGATCCATCTATGCATAAAAAACGGATGGTTGTGGAGAATAAGGTTTCTCTTACTGCAATACCTATCATCATGTATATAAACTTATTTTAACCATAAAGATTACAATGCAAAATTTAGCACCATCCATAAGTTGAATGCTGTTACATACAATTTGGAAATAAAGGGCACAATAACTCATTAACAAAGTTCCAAATATTTACAAAGACCAGGGTTTGCTACATCTAAATGATGAATATTCATACAAGCTATACTGAGATTAGATGATAATTGCTAATGTTGCAGGCAAATGGGTCATTTTACTGAACTCTTGAGCATACAAATATGTAAATAAGTAGAGAACACAGTAACAAGATAGCAGAGTAGCTTTGGCTTCCCTCCATCTAGGTAAGGCTCAAACTCAAAATACTCAGCCCATGATAATCATTGTTAATGAGGAGAGGAATAAAATTTTTGTTAAATTCCAATATACAAGAAAAATTAAGTAAACTGAAAGATGTAAAATGACCTGTAGTTGAGATGCTATCTTATAATCAAATGTATAACAAAAAGTCACCCCACATAAAATTGAATCATTATATAACTCACGAGAAACAATTGAGAGAGCTGATATGAGGGGACCATAAACTCCACCAACAGGAACCCTTGTAGTCCCCTTTCCAGCCCAATAGAATCGAATCTCCAGAAAATTGTCTGTTACACTGACATTATATGAGAACGTAAGTGGTTTTTCAGCACCATGAATTTCATCTTCAATATTAAAATCCTTCCAAACTAATTTTTCCTGCAACAGAGCAATCTTGTCAAATTCTGATTGGCCAGCAGAACTTAATTTTAAGATTTTGATCAATACCTGAACATAAATATCAAATAAGCGCTTCCCAAGACTTGCATACGTCTTATCGTTTGTAAATTGTATTTCTGCGAAGTGGAGTTTTACAGTATATTTCCCATTTTCCAAGCAATAGAGAAAATAAGTAAGCGAAAGTGGAGTAACACGAGCCGTTTTATATAATTCAGGCAAATTTGAAGATGGCAAAGCCCTGGTGTAACGAGCATTTAGGTAATTGCCATCATCCATGAAGTCCCCAGTGCTGCTAAATCCCCAGTGATTTTTATAGTTAATAAAATATTTAGCAGCATCACTTCCTAACAAATCTCCATCTCCTTCATAGAGAACATTTTCACCACTTTCCATCACATTTAAATTCTTTCCACCACAATTAACATGAAAGCAATGTGAATCTGCAATAAGTGAAAATTGAAGTTACAAAAAATTATGACATAACACTTGTGCGTCAACCATATGCAACTTCTAGGATGGTCATGGTGTACTATTTCTTTTTTGGGTGTTCAAATCTCAAATCAGTTCAAAGTTTTGATATGATAATAACAATCAGTACATATACATTATATAGTATATATCAATAAAATATAAAGCTATACACCCTTTTAATTAAAATTGAGCTTTTCTAGCATGGATGTAAGTTGTCAAAGTCGATTCAGTGATACATTTATCCAATTCTATATTTCCTACATACAGCAATATTCTTTGTCAAAATAACAATCTATAGGAACAAAAAACATATAACTCAAGTTAAAATATGTAAATAAATAAGATTAAGCAGTTGACAAAATGATAAGCACAGGCATACCAAGTATCAGTATATACCATTATATCCTTCCATTTGTGTTCATTTAATATGTGAAGTGAATACATGCATGCATATATACACTGAAGTAGATGTAGAAGGATGCTCTTTAACTTTCTAGGCTAAAATGAATCAAACTTCATATTGATCATTCATTTTTGAAGAAAAGGGAACGGATGTGAAAATGCAAAAGAAAATGCCATGCAAGTTGTCTCAGACTTGATCAAGTAGCAAAAGGACCCGAATATATTATGTACTTACATGCAGGACAATTGGAGAAGTTTAAACATGGAAGAATCTGCCGTCTGTCAATAATCAACAACAACAGTGATACCAAATACTTCGCTCAAATTATTAACAACAGAGAAGATAGGTTCTTACAATTTGGTCCCGAAGAAGCTCCTAAACAAGTTTATGTTTAAATTTCTGCCCAAGTCAAACAATAATTAGTTTTACAATTACATCAAACTTGACGATATATATAAAAAAAAAAATATTTCTATTTATACACCATTTTCATTACATAATTTTTGCACCATTTTCCTTTTAGATGATAAAACAACAAAAGCATGCATGTTCCAACACACTACTGTGCATACATGCGCTCTCACACACATACACTATCTTAATTTCCCAAAACTAGAAAAAAGTATGAAGTGCAAGAATTAAGGTGTATAGTAGCAAAGTCATATGAATAATTATTGAAAAAGACTTTGGATTCTAACAGGTCATCTCTACAAGCATGTTGATCTGGTCCTTGCCACGTAAAATTGTTGTAAGAAAGGTCACTGCAAACAAAAAAAAAACATTATCAATTGGCAATTTTTTTCATTATACCACAAACAAAATCATATTCTCCAATTAGTGCAGAATCTATCCAAGATTCTATTTTACTAGAGTGGAATCAGAATACTTATAATAGATTCATAGCTAGAAAACTGTGGATACATAGTGTTTTTCAGAGGAATAAAGAAATGCGTAAACAAGAACAATTTGTAATAAAATCAAAATAATATTCTCACAATAGTAAAACAAATAAGGAGTTCCCACCCACTAAAGCAGAAAGATATTGAGTCACTGTGCTTAAAATCTAAATTGCTAGCTCCTTTGTCCCACGGATTGCAAGAATAACAGCTCATATTACACTTGCATTGGAGTTAAAAAGGATACTTTTGCAATATTGGAGTTAAATGAGTAAGAACTAAGAAACGTACACGCTGCTTCCATCCATCAAGACTGAGTTGGGAATATTACCACTTAGCATGTTGTGAGTTAGGAAGCTGGAAAACAAAAAAACAACAGAAAAGGGTTTACTAACTCCAAGGCAATAAAAAGGGAACATGTTTTAAAGTATGTTTCCTTATATGGTTCTTTCTAAACACAAACTCGGCTTGAGGAAAAATATCAAACAATACCTACTTCGTTCCCCACATGAAGATATTCTTGCCATGAATATGTTTCCGAGATAAATTTCATTTCTTTTGTGATAGTTGACAGATATAAGGTAAATTACTTATTCCACATTTAGTTTAAAACACCATCTTTTAAAATTTAGAGAAGCTCACTTACAGAAATCTTAGATGCCCTGCATGTTTAGCATCTGGTATTTTCCCAACCAACTTATTGAAACTTACGTCCCTACAAAAGTTGAAGAAATAGTTCAAGTTTCATGGTTAAGAGTTTGGATTCTGAACTAGGGTTATGTGAATGTACCAACTAATTATTTTCTTATCAATTAGCATGATTATGCAATCAAGAATCTGCATCATGTTATTTGCTCATTGAAGCAAAATTTTTATTTATTAAACGTATAGCATTCTAGAAACAAGTAATAAATGCAATTTAAAATGAGAAAAGTGAAAAAATAAAGGAAGCTTAGGTTCTGGCCCCAATAATAGTAATAACAACACAAATAAAAACAACCGCAACAACAAATGGGGCTGGCAACATATTGGTGCATTTTGTCTCCAACATTACATATAAGGATTAAATTAGCACAGGGATTGCTCCATGAAATGCAATATACATGTATTCCATCAGAAGTAGTACAATATATTGAACATTCAAGGATAGATAAATTAGAGACGATGACTGGTTTCATTTGAATCCTATAATTGATTGACCGAATAACATCAGATGATTTAATTTTACTGTAGTTTTTCGTTACAATTAGAAATTCATGGTCTACTTTTTACTTTCCTTTGGTTAATTTGTTCTATTGCCCTATGTACTAAATATTATTTACTTAGCAGAATTACTCTTTTCAATTGAAAAGACCTTATATCCAAGGCAACGTTTCTAAATTTCACCTAGCATTCCATCATCATTGACTGAACTGAAACTTGATACACTCCTGCCCTAGGGATGGGGGAGGTAAATGTGCATAGCTTTACCCTGCAAGAGGTAATGCCGATTCTTGGATTTGAACCTGCACCTCCAGTCACAAGGCAGCAACTGTATCATTGGGTCAAGGTTCACCCTCTTAAGCTTCATAGAGTCAAGCACTTAAACAATTTCATTGTACACATGCAGTTGCAGACACAGGTTAAAATATGCATGAATTGTATTATTCTCGCTTCTATACCAAATTTTTATTTAGTTATCTTAATTTTGTGCAGTAAGTTCAAAATAATTTTCTTCTAGGAATAAAATCCTGGTGGGGTGAAAACTTCGCTTTCTAGCTGTAGTATCATAACTTTTGGTTCAATTTATTCAGAGTGTTGAAGTACAAGTGGGAATGTGAGTCCCTTCTAAGTTTTATGTTCTCCCTTTAGCAGAAGTTTTCTATCTATGAGTACTACTTGAAAGTGGACTTTTGAGCTTAGTCTAGACATACTTGTGCACCAAGGTTAGGTCCTTAGAACTTAAAAATTTGAGAAAGCCTTGGTTGCAAGGTTAAGGGAAAAAATGCTGAACTTATTTAAAGTTGAAAGATTATAAATTTTGAAGCAATTTAACATCGACTGTGGATGTCCATACACAAGCTTTCAAGTTCTCATCTTCTTAGGTAAAGAAATTATTGGAGGACCAATACTAGGGGTTATTTCATAGGAGGCTTTCGACCAAGCATTAAACTGAAACTACATATAAATTTCAGTCTACCTCCATATTTCGGTAGTTATGGGTGGCAGCACTTTCAGCTATGATGAGGTCATTGAAGAGAAACACATGAGTGATAAGTGAGGCCACTAAAACATATGTAACAATGTATTATCAGTAGAAACAATTATGTTAGTTTAGAGCAGAAAGTAGGAACAATTTCATGTTGTTAAATATGTGTGTATTAGAAGGATTGGGGGTAACAGTATTGTTCTCTGTAATTTGGACAGAAAACTCATCTATACAGGAGTCAAAGACACTGGGATAGCAAGTTATGTTGTAATTTCTGTGTATGTGATTTAAATCTATCCATTGGTGTTGTATTAGATATTTTTATGTATGTAATGATAACATTTGTATTTGAGGAAAAAGAAATATAGTACTTGTATTTGCTTCAATAATAAAAGAATTGAAAAAGCAAAGTTTGACCAAAAAATTCAAAATTTCTACTTACAACATAATCAAGAACTGCTTATCCCACAAGTAGCTAGGAAGCTCTCCAGTAATATGGCAGTTTCTCAAAATCCTACATTAGAAAGACTGAATTACATTAAACAATAGCAGAAAAAAAAAATTCAAATACCTTTTTACACAAAAAAATTAAACATACAGTGTCTCTATTCTTTTCATGCTTCTTAAATTAGGAAAATCCTGACTTGGACCATTTATGTCACTAATCTTCCTGTATCAAAATTTTCACCCCATGAGCTAAATATAGATGTAACAAGAAAAACAGGGGAAAACATTAAACTAATAAAATAATTAGTAGGCATTTTACTTACAATTGAGTTAAATTACTCAAAAGATATATATTTGATGGGATAGGTCCCTCCAGTCCAGTTGCAATCATTTCTCTTCAATGATGTACATTATAATGAGAATATCTATCTTAAAATAACCAAAATGAAGGCTTTATCTATTGTGAAAAGCTAGAGTAAATGTGAAGTACTGTTAAAACAAGAAAAAAAATAAGTGAATTGCAATCTCACAATCTTTGAAGTAATTTCCAATTCTGTATGAGGAAGCTAGGTATTTCTCCATTAAAATTGTTATCACTTATCCTGCTGCAGTGCACCATGAAATGATATTTTTCAGGGGAAAGTGAGAGTATTTACTTTCTAAGTAACAGTTAAACTTACAAATCTCTCAAATTCTGCAACTTGGCAAGTGTCACCGGTAAGTTCCCAGACAATTTATTGGACGTTAAAATCCTGCAAATTTAACACTCTTGTAAAAAGAATCAGATACAGAGTGTAATCTTTCAAATTTATTCTGACAGTAATACAATTGAATCTTGGAAAATAAATACAAATCCATTGCCTTACAAATTTTCCAGGTGAATTAGACTTCCAAGTTCATGGGGAACAACACCAGAAAATTGGTTTCCTTCAAGGTTCCTTTTTTGAGATCAGAGAAAAAGAAGTGAAAAAAGAGAAAATTTAGAGAGAATAAGATCAAAAGCACAACACTGTTGATGAGATCATGCACTAACAAGTTTATGTAAAGTTTGCTGATTATAGTTACCCTAATTTCTGATTAGTTGGCCTTTTTTACAATAGAAATTAAATTCATCATTAATATCTTTTAAGAATAGTAACTTGGTAATCTGGTAAATAATCACAACACATGACTAGAATATTGCTTGAAACTTCTGCAAGCATATAATGGCAAATATGAGCCAGAAATTTAGTTTCAGAGAATAACTAAATGAGGAGGTTTATTTATAAACTTACAGGTATGTTAGAGTGGTAATTCTTCCCAACTCTATAGGAATTTCCCCTGACAAATGATTAAAAAATAGAGAGCTGCGCAACATAATGTATTTAATACTGAAGGCAATGAACTAGATGAAAACTTCAATTAATCGAGAAGAACTTACATGGAAGTTAATCTCGTTGAACCCCATTCCTTTGGAATTGTACCACTTAGGTAGTTCAAAGAAAAATCACTACAATGAAAGCAAATTTCATTTTAATTTGCAAGGTGACAAGTTAAAGTTCAACCAAAATGGTAACAAAAATAAGTTGAGACGAAAAAACAAGACATAAATCTGTGTAAGTTTTTAAAAGTTCTTACACTTTTTTGAGGTAAGGAAGCTTAACCAATTGAGGTGGAAGCATGCCAGTAAGGTTGACCGACTTGAACTCGCTAAAACATCGAAATATTTTTAAAGTTAGGCTCAGCCAAGCAATTTCAAAATTCAAAGTCCACAATGAATTTCTTCTCATATCTGCGACTATAAGGAAACTACGGATTAAATATATAAACAACTATCTGTGTCAAAAAATATAGCAAAGCATAAATTACTTCAAAACATTCAGGATAAGATAAAGAGACTTTTACATCAGTACTACATGACAGGTGTTATTTTCAGCACAGTAATCACACTCAATTCTCCTTTCAGATTCTTTAGGTGGAACTGGTGTTGATCTCAGTATTTTAATAGGACAATAATCACTATCAAACTCCCAAGAGGTGCCCCCCAGCGTGCTAATGATTTCCTTAAGAGCATCAACTGAAAATATTTTGACACAGTCATTATAACCTGACAAATCAAGTTGTATAGAAGAAAAGGAAACAATATAAATCGAAGTTAGAACAAGGAGTTTATAAAGCTTGACATAAGGTATCTCCATATATAATTCGGAGAACTGACAACAGAGATTCACTGTCTAACTTGATATTGACCATGGTGGAGCAGATAAGGTAATATAGATATCTTTAACAAGAACAAACAATCCCATCATTAAAACCATCAAAATTGATTTCTTGAATGAATTCTTTCTGTGAAAAGTTTAGTTACTCAATATATATCTTTGAACGTTAACTTTTCATTTAAATCACCATTGCTTCTTATTTTTTATTTGCAAACTTTACACTCAAACCCTACCTACATGAGTTGGCATTAGGGTCAAACTGAGTTGAACCTTCACTTCAGAGATCCAAGATTTAGGAATACTTGATGGCATTGTTGCATAGACATAACATAGTAAAAGTATTCATGTAATGCAAAGGAATCAGAGTCTTAACCAAGTACAGAATCTAATGTATAAAGGATAGAAAATATTCAAAACCCTTACCAAGTTGGTATAATAAAATATGAAAACTAAAGGAGAAAGCTCCTTTTACTCCAGACTTAGTGTGCTTTAATACTGGTCATGAATTTCAAATTCTTACTTTTTTTTAGTTAGAATTTGAAATTATTTTAGTTTTAAGAAATGGAATTATTCTCATCCAATTTTAAAATTTTATTTTCATACTCCTAAACCAAAGAACATACTTTCTCATGAGACATTTAAAGACACTCTCACATACATACTTCTCTCTTAATCAGATTAACAGGAAAATAAATACATTACAAAGTTGAGGAAAACTTGCCATACCAATGGAGCAGTACCAAGACATATTGAGTTCAATTTTCCTTTCTTTTTATTAAGATGAACAGGGTGAAATTAAGGTGAAGAGACTGTTCCTACTGTCAAATTAATGTAAAATTGGAACAAGTTCTGATATTTAACAGGAAAAAGACACTTATAGCAATACGGGTCATCATACTTGTACTTTCAAAACTACAGAAGAAGTACCAGAGATCAATTAAGATGTATGATACAAACTTTTCCGTACATTACTAGGTTCAAGATACCACAGACAAAACAAGATAAGGTAATACTAGAATGTGTGAGACTCGTAGTTTGTACTTAGCCAAATGGTTAAACAGATCTAATAAGCAGCATCCTAAGAATAAAATACTGATTCTTACCCTCCTCTTGAGGTAGTTTGCATTCTGCATATTCTAGCCATCTGAAACAACTCAGAGTAAAGAGTACCAAAGCAAAGAGTGTCCTAGGTACCATTCTCACTCACTCAGCACACAGAACTGTCTTCACCTGCAACACCAACACAGAACTGTCTTGTTTTGTGTTGATAACTTAAATTTGCCCCTGGAAATGAGCTAAGCATTTGGACGGCTAGAAAATGTTAAAGCCAAGTTCATAATAATGAAGGTTGGAAAGGCAAAACTCCACTACAGAAATAAACAGTGAGAGAATACGCACGTGAACGTTGCTTTATTCTCTTTTTTTTTCTTAAACAGTCAGAGAATACTCTCCTGAAATGTTGATAAAATGATAAGATAAAGTTTGAATATATATATATATATATGTTATAATTTGGTTATATTTTTATTCTGATCTTTAACACTCTAAATAATAAATTTGTTTGTAATATATGATTTTTAGCTGAAAGTGAGGTTGGCTTATGGTTCTAACTTGTTCAGATATCTATTTGTGTAGTCCTTGTTTGTTGTTGTTGAATGAATAAGAGATGACGAACAAACTTATGGATGAAGAAAGAAATATCTTTTCTACTATTCCAAAAAACAATGACTTTAACAGACGAAAGCTACTTTTCAGTAACAGCCATTCAGGCCTTGACACCATGTCGCGGTCACACATTGACGAAATTACGGATAAATGCCATAGAAAATCGTGTTCTACAAAGAAAAACCATTATAAAGTTAAATATAAACAAATTAATTACTTTAAGTATATTTAACTATACTATCTCAAAAACATAATTCAATTAATCCACTTTTTATTTTTAATATCTTTTCTGTATTCTTATATCGATTTTTAATTAAATTTTTTCAATAAAAAAACAATTTAAAATATGCTTAATGACATTAAATTATAATAACTCTTCTTCTTTACGCTCACAAAAAAATAACTTTTGGCTGCTAGAAAGAATTTGCTTTTAAAATTCAAGAAACAATTGAGCGCATGTTTGTACAAACGTTATTAACGTGTTTTGTTCCATACTTTCCGCGTCCTAGAATTAATTCCATTTGTGAAACTGTACGTCCTAGACTTAATTCCATTTGTGTAACTGTACTCTCATTATTATAAGTCACTTTAGACAATATATTATACATATAAAAAAATAATTAATCTGATTTTTTACTAATGTTTCATTTCTACTCTTATCAATTATTATTAAATTAATTGTTTGCAATACATCACTACCAACACTCCTTATTATTACTTTTAATAAAACGAGAGTTTTTATTTCTTTTTTAATTAAACAAGCAAAATTAAAATTAAAAATTGTGCAATGCTTAAACCAAATATTTTAACAAAAAAAATGAAGTTTGGTTTTAAAATTGCAGTTTGTATGGTTGTTACCGCACTCTCATACTGATCTTTAACAATTTCATACTTTTTTAAAAAGTTTATATGAATCTTCTTTTCGCATTGTTCATTAGCTTTGGAGAGTCTTCAACAATTCAGATGAATCTTTAATACTCATCTTTATTTAATGGTTAAAATAAGTCAATATTAAATAAAAATAAAGATATAAATTTGAACGATAAAGAGTCACATAAATAGGGACAATTGTTAATTACTTATTTTTAAAACGTTATTTTCATTATTTAATAGCAGATCTTATAATCATATATTTAATAAAGATATATAAATAAAATTTATTGAAATTGTATTTTATAATAGCTATTTTTTTTCGAAATATACCTTATAATAGTGACTAAAGGAAGTATTTTGTATTACGATAAAAAAAAGTTGTCTCGTGATTTATCAAATATCAAAATATACTATTATATTTTGTTCCTATGTGACTTATTTTAAAATCAAACACAGAATAATTATTTTTCTATCGAGTTTCATGTTTTTTTAGCAAATCAAATAAACTTTGTGTTGTGGCTCAATCCTCTATATTTATAAGTTGAACCACAGGAATCATATCCATGCAAATTATTTTCTTATATAATAAATTGATGTTTAAGAATAAATTTTATTAATTTTAATAGTTAATACAGTTCAAGTAGAGTATTAAATAATTCTAACTGATATCCGCACAAAAATTTATTAAGAACAAGTTTTTCTTTCTTAGAAAGTTAAAAAGAAATGTTCAAATAGTATAATCCAACTACCAACATATTATTTTATACAAGGTATTTATTTATATAAAAGAATTATAACAAACTCTTTATAAATCATCACGAAATAGAAATATGATAAATGTTTTTAACTTATACGTGTATATCAACCAAATAAATTTAAGTGATACTAAAAGACAAAATCATTTATTTATTTATTTATTTTGATTAATTTTTTTATATATTATTATATTGTTAAAGTTAGTTGTTAGGTGAGAGTATTTTTATAGGAGTATAAAAGTATTATTTCTTAATTTACATGCATTTTGCATGTCGTAGAAACATGGTTCGGCTCATAGTGCGGATCGAGATGTCGAGTTTCTTGTCGCCAGTGACTCATGGTGAAAGGAATACATGATTGTGAATGACATAGCTCATTCGGTTCATTCCATCGCTGTTTATTATTCATGGACACAAAGAAGGTTGCAGATAATGTTAATCAGCATGAAGCGGCCATCACTCCGAGGAAAGCCACCTTGGTGCTCTCAACTTCCGGCAACGCTCTTCTGGTTTCCAACTCCGGCAAGTCCCTTTCGTCCTCCAAGAACCTCGCTGGCCAGAAGAAGTACGTCAGACAGGTGACGGGGCGCCACAACGACACGGAGCTCCACCTGGCGGCGCGGCGCGGCGACTCGGTGGCCGTGAGGAAGATTATGGACGTGATCGATGCCCAGATGGTGGGGACTCTGAGCAGCTCTGATTTCGATGCGGAGGTCGCGGCCATAAGGTCTGCCATTTTGAATGATGTGAATGAGTTGGGAGAGACGGCGTTGTTCATTGCCGCTGATAAAGGGCACCTTGATGTGGTCCAAGATATTCTGTTCTATTCTTCTACCGAAGGGATTTCGTTGAAGAATGATCTAGGGTTTGATGCCTTTCATATTGCTGCTAGCCGTGGTCACCTATGTATGTATTGACAACCTCAACCTAATCAAATCTTCACCTCTCTTGTTAATTTTCTCTCTTCTTCCCTGCCTCTGAAAGAACTAATATTTTTACCATGTGACCAGAAATAACTAACAGCTAGAAGAGTATGTTTTTTAGGACAAAACTTGACTGCAATTTTCAGGTTACAATTTGAGTTTTCGCTTTGAAATTTGATTTAACATATGTTTTTATTTGGTGCTAACTTTTGTTGAAGATTAGGACTAAGAACACCGAGTAACTACATAATTGTCTTTCTTTAACTTACTTTTGATTGGAGCAGAAAAGAGTAACAATAACAAGTGGTTTAAATCGATAACAGTGATATATATGCAGACGCTTCTATCTGAAAGTACACTCACTTATAGACACTGCTTTATTTTTTTTTGTATATTTTTCTCTTTATGTATCTATTAGCTTGAAGGTGTGTAACAATCCTTTTCCTTAAATCTATGCCACAAAAGGCGTAAAGATTTTTTAGAAAGTTAACGTACGTGTATAACTATTTATACTAAACCTTCAATAGCTAATGAAAATTAATTCCTTTTTGGCAGGTATTGTTAAGCTGCTACTAGAACGTGATTCGGGGCTAATCAAGACAGTTTCCCGATCAAATGCAACCCCTCTTATATCTGCAGCCACAGGCGGGCATACGAGTGTTGTTGAACTTTTGTTGTCACGTGACCCTAGTCAAATAGATTCATTTAGATCAAACGGAAAGAATGCACTTCATCTATCTGCCCGCCAAGGACATATTGATGTTGTAAATTTATTGCTCGCCAATGATAAACAACTTGCTAGAAGAACTGATAAGAAAGGCCAAACTGCACTGCATATGGCTGTGAAGGGCGTGAGTTGTGAAGCAGTCAGGAGCATTCTTCGCACTGATGCAGCAACTGTCATGCTTCCAGATAAGTTTGGCAATACTGCATTGCACATAGCCACAAGGAAAAAGAGAGTAGAGGTATTCTACACTACCTGAATAACTCAACAAGAGTAATTTTATTTTTCTTAAAACATGATTGAAAATAGTACATGATTACAAGTACTTTCCGTTGAAAATTTTATGCTTATGGTAAGTTTATTGAGTATAGTCTTTGATTATGTGGTGATATAAAACTTGTTACAATGATAATAGAGAGAAATTAAACTCCTATAATATGTCATAGTTTCATGCAGATAGTGAATGAGCTATTGCTTCTTCCACAGACGAACGTGAATGCCTTAACAAGGGACCACAAAACATCTCTTGATATTGCTGAATCCCTTCCACCATCAGAAGAAATCTTAGAGATAAGAGGTTCCCTAATTCGTAACGATGCAGTTAATGCGAACGATCTGAACCACCCAAGGGATGAGCTCATTAGGAACACTGTGACGCAAATTAGAAAGGACGTTCGCTCACAGCTCAAACAAACTCGCAAAACGAACAAGAACGTGAACGGAATCGCCCTGGAGCTACTCAAGTTACAAAGACAAGGTATCAACAATGCCACCAACACAGTAACGGTGGTTGCAGTTCTCTTTGCCACGCTTGCATTTGCTGCCATTTTCACTGTTCCGGGTGGAGATTATGATAGTGGGGTGGCAGTGATGCAAGGCACAATACCTTTTGAAGTCTTCTTTTTGTGCAATTCCGTTGCGCTTTTCACGTCACTGGCTGTTGTGGTAGTTCAGATCACCCTTGTGAGAGGGAGAACAAAGTCTGAGATGAGGGTTGTGAAGGTGATCAACAAGATGATGTGGCTAGCATCTATATGCACCACTGTTGCATTCACATCGGCGTCTTATATAGTAGTTGGTAGGCATCACAAGTGGGCTGCATTGTTGGTGACTATTACTGGGGGAGTTACAATGGCTGGTGTTCTTGGTGTTATGACGTACTATGTGCTCAAGAGTAAACGTTATCAAAGAGCCAGGAAGAAAGACAACATATTCATTAGTGGATCAAACTCCGGCTCAGAAACTGAATTAGAAGTAGCACAAATTTATGCCATTTGATGATGCCTCCAGATTTAAAGAGAAGGTTCCTGTGCTAGTGCTTCTATATATGCCTTACTCTCTTTACTCTTAACATACTCCTATATTCAGGGACTCATTTTTGCCACTTCAATTACATCACAACACAACTGTATCTGTATGTGTATACCTTGTTTTGGTTGAAACTAGATCACAGCATTTCTCATACAAACTAAACTAGGTTTTCTTTTAGGACAAAAGGCTAATTTTATTCAGCAATATTGGCTTAGACTCACCAGGTGAAGCCAAAAAAATACAGTACAGAGCATGCATAAGAATCACATGTTTTAATATTCCTATCCCACCAAGTACTCTATTCTATAAAGAAAAGATCATTTCAGTATTACATTACACCCTCCAAAAATTATACTATACTTCTACACTCAAACACTTATATTAAATGACTTGAACTTTGTAGTATAAAAAGTTTTATGCACAAATTTATGAATATTTAGATACTACTTCAGTGTGGTGTAGCCATGACTCCTAGACTACAGCTAGCCAAATAATCATGAACACCATTTGCAGCTTTCTCCTTGTACCTTTCCCATATGTTTCCAAACATGATAAGCCATAGCCTTTTGTAAGAAAATCATAAGGTAGCCAAATAATTCAGGAAACCATACATAGGGAAGATGAAGTACTCCTTTCTCCTCAGTATTGTACAAGCTGTGACTTGGTTATGCGTACATTCTTCATTATACCACTTGGTTAACTTCTTTTGAAAAACAATATATTACTTGTTTAAGATTGAGACATAATTAGGTTGTTTAAAAAATGTTAGCTTTCCCATCTAAAGCTTTTAGGAAAGAGTTGGTTCATGCCGAAATACCAATGCCTCTTACCAAGTAGTTATAATACAAATCAGAGTTTCAACAGTCAACACACACCATATATATAACAACCAAATCTAGCAATTTGGTAGGTATATATATTTAAACTCAAAAAGAGAGGTGGCATAGAAAAAGCTAAAATTGGTGTCAAGAATTGCAACAACAAGCATGTATCTTTTAGATGTTATATCATTGTCTTCGACTTTCTTCCAAATGGTCTTTTGTCTATCTACAAAGCTCCAAAGATGGTATTTCACCCTGTTATTAAGAATTTCAAAGCAGTTGTTGTGGAGAATAGTAAAGGGAGGAGTAAATTGGCTTGGCTAAATTGGAAAAAAGGATTGTAAATCAGAAAATGAAGGTGCCCTGAAGACACTGCTATTTGATGGTTTTTTAGGAAATGTATTCCATTAACGTGTTGACTAAGGTTCTAATATATTTATCAGTAATTTGTCTTGTTTTTATTAAATAGTTATTTTCAACAAAAGACTATCAGTTCAGCTAAATAGATATTCATAAAAATATAAACAAATTCAAATACTCAATTTTTAAATGATTAGATACTTACAGAGACAAAATTTGAAGGACCAAAGTCTCCTCTCCCAATCTCCTATAAAGAATCTCAAGTAAAACAAAATTAATAAAAGAAATAATGCTAAACATCGATCATTTTTTAACATACGGAGGCTTATAACCACACCTTTCAAAAGTCTATAATCACAAATAACCATTAGTGGCACGTATGCCAATATTAGATAACAGAGTTTAAAAAAATAATCAAAAGTTTTTAAATTACCTTTTCTAACCACAATTGTGATCCTTCAATCAAGTCAAGAACTTCTTCTGTAGATCATAGGTTGGCAAAATGGGACGGGCCGCGCGGGCCGGCCCGCAGCCCGCAAGAAATAACGCGGGGGAGGGTTCCCCTCTTTGACCCGCCAAACCACTTAAACCCGCCCCACATAACTCGTGGCCCGTGTGGGCTGTCGACGGGACGGGCTGGTCCGTCACCCGCAAAAACCTCCATCTTATATGTGCCGTCCTTTCTCATCATCAACCATTTTCACTTCAATTCCTAAAATCAGAAGCTCTCTCTCTGTGCCGCGATTCCTCCACCGCAAGCCGCCCTCCACTGCGAACCGTCGTCCTCCACCGCGAACACCACCAGCTTTGCCAGAGGAATGTGAAAGATTGAGTTCTTCAACCTAGCCAAACTTCTTGTTTTTATACTTCTTGTGTTTCAAATAAAAGTTGGTATTTTTCTGGAGTTTTAATACTTGTCATCCTTATCGGTCGTAATTGATAAATAGGTGTTAATAATAATTTTTTTATCATGATATTTGCAGATCACTTTTATACACTGTGAAATTGTTGAAAAATTAAGTCATTAGTTATCACCAACTTTTATTTAGTAAGTAAATGTTTAAAAAACTCCTTAAATAATTAGGAAGGATTAATGAGAGAAAATTACTTATGATGTTATTAAAAAAAATATTTTATAATTTTATAATAATTATTTTGAAAATTTATATTAATATTATTTTTAAATTTACAATATACCATTAAGCAATTTAAATTCTCCTTTTGAATTAAAAAAAATTACAATGTAGAGAAATTAGTTATACTAATAGAACTTCAAAACATAATCACATATCATTGGAGAAATATATCAAGTTCTGCATCAATCAGATTACTATAAAGTGATTAAAATCTAAAACGTCATGCAATGCCTTGGACTTGGTTGGATACCATGTAAGGTTCAATCCTTCATATCTGTTTTTCAGTATCACTTCATTGAACACAGCATATAACTTCCTTAAATGAATGTTACAGAACTTTTAGTCATAACGAAAAATTATGAAAGAACTTAACTTAGCGATATGGAAATAGTAATATTTAAAGTGCATCCGTGATATGGAATAATAAATATGTCAATATATATATCCTAAAAACTTATTTAAATCTTAAATATTTTAATATTATTTTCCAGTAAAAAAATCTTAATCTATCCTAATAACATTACAAAGATAGTAAACAAACAATAATAAAAAATATTAAAGTTAATTGTTCACTCACCTAAAATTGTAAAATATAAAGTGTCATTCAAAGAAAATGCAGAAAGATATGAAAAAGAAAATGTTAATGATCACGAAAAGACCATATTTTATTAATTTTTATTTTCATATTGAATATTGATGAGTATGTGCTGCTTTCTCCTGGGAACGTGTAAGTTGTGTTATAAATTACAGCTTAAACATGAGAATGTTTATGAATTTATTTATCTCAGAAAAAATAGTAGCAAAAAACCACGTAATTGTTTTGATAGCAGGACCTTCTTGTGTTTGTTTTGCAATAGAATCTTCTTTCTCTTGTGTTGTGTTTCTTAGAAATATGCTTTCCTTTTTCAGAAAGCAAATTCTGAAATTAGTGGCTTCAAAATGAACAAGTCCCTCAAGTTTAATATTCCATCATTTCATCTTCAATGGACTCGTCGTTTCCAGGCCCAAACCACCTAAACGACCAAAACGACGACGTTTTCCTCGACGCCTTACCTCACTGCCCCTTCGACCATTGTCTCGCTACCGCTGATACTTCACCGGAATCTTCCACCGATGCTTCTATTCTTTCCGACCTCAACCCTCCCCCTCCATCTCCGGCGACCACAATCCGCCGCCGTTCATCCCGCCGTCATTCTCCAGCTTCGGAACCCACGAAAACCGGTTCCGACGATACTTCGACCACCGTTCCCTTTACGAACCTAAGGAGCGATAGAAGCCTCGAAACTCCGAAAGAAAACGAGGATTCCCTCGAGAAATGCGATTCGAAACAAAAGAAACTTCGTTCCTCTCCATCTCCAAGCGTTGCCACCGAAGAGGGTGGCGAGGAATCGACGTTAACCACCGCCGAAAATGACGAAGGAACCACCGATTCCGCGGACTCGGCCGTGGAACTCGGTAATCCCCCTATTAACTCACTCGATTATGTAACGGGTTTGGTGATTAGAGCAATTGTGTTCCAAATCAATGTTTTTTTTGTGTTAGTGAAATGCCCGATGTGGTTTATGATACACGCTTTCATGTTTTTTATGGACCCTTTTGGAGCAATTAGAAAGGGGAAGGGATTGTTGGTGGATATTTTGGGTAGAGTGTTGTGTGGTGTTTTTGGCTGCATTGGTTCTTCAGCTCAGGGGATGTTAAAAGAGCACAAGTCTTTGTGGAATGTTGCATTTAGGTGTGGGTGGGGATTGTTGTGGTCAGTCTATGTTTGTTGCATTTTATTTGCTCTTTTGGTTTGTTCTCTTGTGGTGAGTGGGTTTTTGATGAAGAGTTTGGTGGAGAAGCCTTTTCAGATGAGTCAGGGTTTTAACTTTGATTACACCAAGCAGAGTCCTGTTGCATTGGTGCCTGTAATGTCTTGTGATAATGTTGGGGGTGGGCATGATTCTAAGACGAACGTTGCTGTTGGAGAGTGGATGGGTAGAAGGGTTATACCTGCTAAGCAGAAGGTGCAGGTCACTGTTTCATTGGTTGTGCCAGAGTCAGAATACAACACAAATCTAGGCATCTTTCAGGTACTTATCACTTATCTGATTCATTCTAATTAATTCAGAGAATTACATGAACTTCTTGCATGATGTTTTACTTGTTCTAGTATAAATGTGCAATGTTAATATGGGAATCTTTGATGGTTTTGGTTATATTATAGTGTTTATACTTCTAACGATAGTTCTGTAGCATTTAAGTGTCAACCTGGTACTAGCTTTAACTCTGGATATCTTTTTTTAATTTTCGCGTTATACCAGTATTGCTGGATTGGAGTTTGGATAGAAGAAATGATGTAAACATGATTCTAGTGTTTCAAGAATTAGTTTCCCAATAGCTTCTACTGTGGCTATGTGCATCTGTGCTGCTGCTGTTTCTCATGCAATTATTCAAAGATTTTCCAGCCATTGAACTCGTTTGTTAGGAATTGAACTGGCTTAGAGACTCCAATCCATGGTGCCCTTATCTAATTGTTCAATTTTAATGGGTGACAACAAACAGGGTAGAGAATTATCAGCACAATCCTCTTCTGCGATATATGCCAAGTTTGATATTTACTTGTGTTAGAGACGAAGAGACTTCACTGGCCTTTACATAGAAGCTAAATTTATACCTCAAGTGGTTATTTTTTTCTTTCTACGTGCTATGTTTCCTATCAGTGTGGTGTGTGTGGGTGCTGCGAAATAGTAGTTACTTGCATTTATTAGGCAAATAAGGGATCGCTTTTCTTTGATTGTTTGATCATGATTTCCTTAATAATTTCATTTTGTTAAAATTTCCATTTCCTTTTTCTTGTATTGTTCTGCTTAAAAATCTGAACTGTGATGATTGATGATATTTACAGTTCATACTTCATAGGTTACTGTTGCTTACGAATTCTTTTGTGAATTACCTATTTCGTAGATCAAGCTAGACTTCTTGTCTTTTGATGGCAAAACAATTTGGACTGCAAACCAACCTTGCATGTTAAAATTCATAAGCGAGCCTATCCGGCTAATGATGACATTCCTCAAGATTGTACCACTTGTCACTGGTTTTATATCAGAAACCCAGACACTGAATATCAAGCTGAGAGGTTTTGTTGAAGGGAATGTACCAACTTCATGCTTAAAAATAACACTTGAGCACCGAGCAGAATATCCACCTGGTGCTGGCATTCCTCAAATATATGATTCATCGGTTATTATTGAATCAGAACTTCCCTTATTCAAGAGAATCATATGGCATTGGAAGTTGAGCATATTTGTATGGATCTCAATGATGGCTTTTATGATGGAGTTACTATTTGTTCTAGTGTGTTGCTTGCCTATAATTATTCCAAGAACCAGGCAAGGGAGTGGTTCTGCTCCTGTTACTGGTACTTCAAGTTGAGGAGACAAGTTTCTTCCCAAGGCATCGTGTGACCACAACAGAAGATGTTTTTTTCTTCCAATAATATTATTACCTAGCTTTTCCTGCCATGTATATCTTGTTTAGTGAGGCATCCTAACTTAAATTCTTTTGTCCTTCCGAGTTCCAATTGTTCTTTCTTAATTTCCTTTCCAGATCAGCATGTGTACATGTTTACTTGGAATGTTACTTGACCATATCTATGTCCATATGAATTTACTTATTTTGTCACTATCTTTTTTTTAACTTGTCAAGAATACTTAATTTTATTTCGTAAGAAAATCAGACAAAATGTTTAGCAAAACGGAAAATAATAGTCTATCATATAATAAATTATAATAGTGAGATATTAAAGTTAGCCGTTGCACCAATTAAAGAATATGCAGTGCATGCAGGTATTTTTCATCAGTGGTTGGGTTTAGACAATATTTTTGACACAGGCCATGTGTCAGTGCATCCATTTTCTTTTGAATATTTTATTTTCAAATTCTAAATCCAACTAATAAAAAGGTGACTGTTTCTTACTGCACTCCATAGGTTTAATATTTTTTTTATATTTTCTTCTACCAACTCCAGCTTTTCGATTAGAATAATTTCGGATTATGTAATTCAGACATACATTTGAAAAAAGACTTTTGAATTAAGACATTCTTAATCTGAAAACTAACCATGTATGTGAAAAAAGGTTTTTAGATTATGTAATTTTCAGAGATTTTCGGATTATGTAATCTGGAAATTAATTATGAATTTGAGAAAAGTTCTATAAACTGAAATATTACAAAAAAGTATTTTTGGGAATATGAAATTTTTTTGGAGGTGAGAGAATAATATATGGAGGTGCAGGAAGAAACAGTAAGGGTCTGTATTTTTGCACCACCCATTTCTATTTTCCGATTGCAGCACACTTAAGTATTTGGTAGATGTTATTACAAACATACCCCTTGTGCATGAAATTTCTCCCACTTTCTCAATTCTTTGTTTCTCTTTCCTCCATCATTTTTCTCTTCCTAATTCATTGGTAGGAACCACTATATCCAGGAAGTGTCTTTTTTCTCTTCCCTTTGTTGCTCATATCATACTATTTATTTATTATCTGTCTTTCTAATATTTAAAATAAATAAATTTGTATAAATAAATAAATTTATTATCTGACAAACTATATATATATATATATATATATATATTATGTAGTTGAAAATTTGATAATAGAATAGGTTAAATCTAACCCTTTAAACTTGACCATAAAAATAAATGGAATCAAATTAGTTCGTCATAATAAATATATAGGCCGAAAAAATTGGTCTACTTTATTACTTATTTTTTACCTCTTATATTATTCAACAATAATTAATAATTAATTTATAAATATCATCATTTAAATTACACAATACAAAAACTTACCCTTTTAAATTTTATTTTTTATTTTATTTTAATAAATCAATGTCAAATTGTCAATTCTCCTCACCTCCGTTTTATCATCCTTTTGACAAACTATTTTTCCCCTAACATATTTAAAAATAGATAAATAAAATTTATTTTTCAACATTGATAGACATCAGTTTACATTGCATTCTGAACTACTAACTATGATATTAGAGATAAATTATCATTATTATTCTTTTCTTAATGTCTCCATTTATTAATAGAAGGCAGTTAATATTTATAAAAATAATTGACCATGATGGATTAACTTTGATTAATATTTTTAAATTAATAAGTAATATTCTATTTATTGATAAGTAATAATTTAGTATATCTTTTATAATTAATAATTGATATTAATTATATAACTGATTTTTAATTTTTATTTTAAATTATTAACTAGTATACTGTTATGATGTACTAATTAATAATTAATAATAATAACAATATTACAAAATTATTAGTATACTTTTATAATATAATAATAGTAATTAATTATTAAATAATTAATAATCAATATTCCATTTATCTAATGATTAATTAATATTCTAATTAATAGTTATTATTAGTGGTGGATCACAATTATTTAGGAAATAATGGTAGTCCAATTAATATTCTTAAATGAATATGTTTTGTCAATAGTATAGTCAATTCGTTGAAAGGAGTGCGTAAATGGAAAGTTTTCATACATACGTACATATATATATATATACATACGTACATATATATATATATATATGTATATATATATATGTATGTATATGTATATATATGTATGTATATGTATATATATATATATATATATACATATATATATATATATATATATGTATATATATATATATGTATATATATTTAATTCTTATTAATAAAAAGATAAATTCAATTAGCTCATAGGATCAGAGGTTAGCCAGCCATTCAAATGCCTGAATCCAAATACATGTTTATGATTTTGTTTGAACATTTTTTCATAAATAGTTCTAGAAAAGAAAATTAATAATTTTTGCTGTAAATTAAAATTATTATGTACAAGTTAAAAATAAAAATTTAGAAAATTTGTATATGAAAATTTTTACAGATTTTTTTTTTAATTTTATAATAATTTTTTTTTTCTTTCTCCTTTAAGTACTTATAGAAAAGTTTATCTAAATATATACTATTTTGAGTCGTTTTTATGGATAAAACTCAAATTAACACATTGAGTTGTTATTATAGACAAAAACTCAAATTAACTCAATTATTCTAGTAATATTTCACTAGAATATAGTAAATATGAAAGAAAATAAATATTTTAAAAGTGGACCCAACAAACCCATTGATTTATACCTGTATATACTATATTCAAATTTGAAAAATAAAATTCAAATAATGGTATTTCTTTATAAGACATATTGTTTTGAAATCAGTTTAGAAAATCATCAAATGCAATTAATAATGTTATTAAGTAGTGTTCATTATTGATGCAAAATAGAGAGAGAGAGAAGGCAAGAGAGAGAGAGAAGGAAAACTTTTATAATTTTGATAATTGGTACAAAGTATACAAGTAATTCTTCCCTAGATGTGCATGCAAGAGTTACAGTTGAAATAAATCAGGTAGAGGAATCAGTAAGCCTTTTTCCTTTAAGGAAAGAGGCACTTTGGGTGATCTCACGCAGTGGCTTATCTGTGTAACGAATACTGTTATACACCCATGCACCAACAAAAGCCCCAAACGTTGGAGACACTAAATATATCCATATTCCTCTGAATTCATTGTGCACCAACGCAGGGCCTAAACTTCTTGCTGGGTTCATTGATGCTCCTGTGATTGGTCTGTCATATAACAAAATCATCAGCATTTTTTTAATCACTCTGCATAGTAATAATATTCAATTAGCTTTGGATAAGATATGCAACAATACCCTGCCAACATCACATTCAACAGCACCGTGGCCCCAATGGCAATCCCTGCCAACTCACCGATCTGCAAGATTGGAAAACAAATAAAATGAATAAACAAAGGCCACCATGTTATAGGCTCCAAGAAAGACAAATATTCAAATCTGGATTTTTGTTCACTATAAGACGTATCGTGTGATGCAAACTTGTAGCTTTCTTCCAAAAGATTCAAAACGCTACAAATATATTTAGACAACTAGCCAACCTTAATTGACTGCACGCGTGTTAATCAAAATGTTTTTCTTGTTGTTCAGAGATAATTATAATGTATAACCAACAACAAGCAAAACAAAAATTGAGGGGACAAGAAATTTCACCGCTCTGTTATCAGTGGCGACCCCAGATATGACAAACATAAGGAAAAATGTGATTATGAATTCAACCACGAAAGCTTGGGCGTGAGTGCCAGATGGAAGTGTTCCTGGAAACTGGTTCTCATTGCCAGTGAATATTAGTCTCAGAGTCCCACTTGCAAGTATGGATCCAACAACCTGTGCTAGTACATAAACTGGTACCTGCAGTGTTCAATCAAACATAACTATAACCATGCCAATAACTTTAAGACTAATTGAGACAAGTAACTAGTATAAAATGGTCAAGGCAAATAAATAAACTAGTATAAAATGGTCAAGGCAAATAAGTATTTTAAGGTGAGATGTAATGTTATACAACACATACTTTTCTCAATAATTCTGTACCTCACATCACCCATGTTTCTTTTACTTTTCCTCTTATCTCTCTTTTGAAAATTAAGTTGCATTGAAATATTGTATGAATTAACCAAAATTGTCTTACAACACAATTTCAAAATGAACTATCGTTTGACCCATATTTTCCCACCAACTTGAACCAATAATGAATGAAAAAGGGGAAATTTGGGTCACCTGCTTCCAGGGAAACCTTTTGGTGGAGGCAAAAGCAATGGTGACAGCAGGATTGAAATGGGCACCAGAGATATGACCAACAGAGTAAACGAGCACCGTCACAACTAGCCCCCAAACAATTGATATCCCAGGAAGTGTTACCACGTTTTCTTTGCTCTTGTTCACAACCACTGAAGCACACCCTGCGAATATCAAGAAGTACGTGCCCACCACCTCAGCTACCAACTGCATCCATCAAAGAAACAAAAACCATGTTGGCATTTCCAATCTCAAAGCTTCTAGTTCAACATGATCAATAGATTAAGATTATGTTGATTACAAGATATGTAAAGAAGTTCATTTTACTCTTCTTTCTGCGGATTTAGGCAACAAAAAGAAATTAGGACGCACCTTTTGCCAGAAAAAAACATTGACACAGGAAAGTGAGCCTTCAGTTGTTTTAGAGACATCCTTGTTTACATCTAAGACCACCTCATGGTTTGTTGTTGAAATCTCGTCCATTGCAGAAAGAAAAACGAAGGAACAGCAGATAAATGAAGTTCTTACAGTGAATATGACGATAGAAAGTGGAATGTTATCTCTATTTATATATCTAATGACGCGGTTAGGAATATGGATAGAGTTTACCCTATAAAAAGTAATCATTATAATAATAGTAAGAATTGTTTTGTTTCCTTTTCTTCTTAATATTTTACTTGTTTTGTTTCCTTTTCTTCTTAATTTTGTTACTTATTTTGTTTCCTTTTCTTCATCTTCTTCTTTCTTTATTAATAAAAAATAAATAAAAAAGTTAATGAGAAATTGAGAATTATAAATGAATTTAACTAACATGCATTTCTTAATTAATGTTAAATCAACTTTAAAAACATTATAAATTATTTGTTCTTTAAAAATAAAGTAAAATTACTATGTTTTCTTTTATCTTTGTAATTAAAATTTGTACCGTTAGGGGTTTAACAGTCTTGATACATTTCGATACCAACCGACTCACAACTCTCGTAGGAAAAATGTGTTAAAAACACAATATATTAATATAGATCAAACCGTACAGAAAAATTAGTTAATAAAATCTTAATCATAGTAATCTCGACCAAACAAGACCATATAAATACACACAACAACTACACCAATGTGTCTTTGTTAATTACAACATTTATCGTGTCTTTATATTGAACACTTAATTGAATAAACTTTTACATATTTACTCTCTATTGAGAGTCGGAGTCCAAACACTAAGGGCCTGTTTGCTTCAAGGGAAGTACTGTTCACGAGGACGAAAGTGCAGTGATATCCCCTATTTGGATCAAGTGATGTGCGCAGAAGTGTGAGGAAGGATATCCACATGAACAGTGAAAATCATATTCCTCTAATATGCAGATATTGTTGTGAAAAGGCACGTCAGCATTGGTGATTTTCCCAATTTACCCCAGATTTTGTTTTGACATGCTAAAGTGAAGGCAAAGGAAAAATAAACAAGACAAGAAAACAAATAAAAAAATAAAGATAAAATCATATTACAAAACAAAAATGTTAAGTATATTTATAATAAAAATATAATTATAATAAAATATATAATCAATTATGAATAATATATAATTGATTATGTATATAATTTCTATAAATTATTTTTTTAAATATTATTATTTTTTTTATTTTTATATTATTTAATTTTAAATAAATAAATATATTAATTAATTATTATTTTTAAATATAAGAATAAATTTATAATCTTAATATTTTATTAATTAAAAAAATTAAAATTTCAATCATACTCGTCACATCATTTACAAACTTATTATATTTATGAAAATTGTCTATGTTCAAAGAATGATAAGAAACTCATGTTTTTTTTTTAAATAATTATTCATCGGTATTGGAAATAATTTACAAAATTTTAATTAACTCAAATTCACATAAAAATATTTCATTATTCAAATATTTTTAAAGACAAGGATAAATTTGTAAACTTACATTTTACACTTTTAAAAAAAATCAAAATTTCCTCACAACCATTCCATCAATCACAAACTCGCATAAACTTTCCTCACACATCCACTCTAACATACCCCAATCCAAACAACCTCACTTTCTTTACACTTTCCTCTCACATCCTCACACATCCACTCCCTCAAATCCTCACACATCCACTCCCCAATCCAAACACACCCTAACCCCCTGTTTGCTTCCATGGATGTACTGTTCAAGAGGAAGGATGTGAGTGGATATCCATGGTTTGGATCAAGGGATGTGCAGGGAAGTGAAGGAGAGGATATACCTGTGAACAGTAAATATCC
>Ga0123342_1001506_pt1 | contig 39143 bp, 16 predicted proteins | sample Turbeawhitnodule_FD_89960 | JGI IMG/M metagenome (GOLD analysis project Ga0123342, IMG submission 89960) | Root nodule microbial communities of legume samples collected from Mexico - Turtle bean Mexico white nodule | ecosystem: Host-associated > Plants > Roots > Nodule | place: Mexico: Nepantla...
CTAATGCCTTCTCTTTTAGTTTTGCATTCCACTCCTTCCTTGTTTCTGCTGCTCTGATGTATTTAGGTCTATTAGCATTCAATTTCCAACTCCCAATCCATATTGTATTCAGATGATATTTCAGCTCCCTAACATTCTGTACTCCCAGAAATCTTACAAATCCAAATCTTTGCTTCTTTATATTTAATCTTCTAGATATGAAAACATCACTCACCCTTTCCCATCTTCGGAAAATTTTCCACAAATCAGACTCTTTAAGATCAAAAGGGAAATTGGAGAAGAAGAAAGGTGTTCCTCTTTCGTTCATTTTCGTGCAGTATTAGATATTTATATAGTTAAAGTGGATATGAATTTTAAATCCAATCTATTTATTTGAATTTGGATTTAGATTTAAATTAGATTTTGACCATCCTAATTTATTGCCAATAGTTTTCCCCTACCCTAGTAATTCTTCACCTCACAATTCCATATGAATATTCTATAAAGCCAATACTCAAAAGCTTAAATAAGTTTTGTTTAACCCCTTTTATATTCTTTCTTAATCTAATTCCATAAAATTGGGCAATAGGCATTATGGATGTCCTTCATATGTATTAAGAAAGAATATGATATATTCACAACTCACTTTTTTTTTATATAATTATATTACAATTTTTAAATAATATTATTTTAATATTTTTTATATAATTTAATTTTAAACTTATTTTTTATTATATATATATATATATTTAAATTTATCATATAAAGAATTGTGTATAACTCTAATAAAAAATTGTACACAACTCTAATCAATAATGGTATACAACTCTAAAAATTATTAAAATATTATTTTTTATTTATTTGTACATCTCCCTCGATAAATTTGATTATAGAACCTAAGAAACCTAATATTTGGTTCTCATATATTGAATTATACAACCATGGTTCGGGAAAAAAAAAAATCAGCCCTCATTTCTTTTCCTAAAAAAATTACCTTTTTATTTTGTAATTCTCTCTTCCAATTTTATAGTCTATGATAAATTTGAACCAACCTAATAAAGTACGAGTTATAGATTTGTGTTACTTGCCAAAGGTTGCTGGAAAGTTAAGCATGGAACACGTTTTATGAAAAAAGTAAGTGGTCAAATGTATACTACAAAGTTATGACCTATGTACATCACACACTGAATACATTTTTGTTTATATGAAAAAAAAAATATAATATATATTTGTGTACAAGATGTACTAAAAAAAATAGTGAAGCTTTTCTGATTAGACTAAACGTCCCATACAGCACAAGATTACAAGCATCCCCCACTCTATATACTATCCCATATCCTGACCATGACAAGTCCAAAAAGACTTCATAACTTTATGATATGACTTAGCATTATCTCACTCCTTTTCCGTCAAAAACACATTTTTAACACATTTTTAACTTCAATAACTTTTGAGTACGTTGAGAATCTGCAGCACATTAAAAAATAAATAATATTTTATTAAAATAAAGTAATTACATTAATCAAATTACAATTATAAACATATATTTTTCTAATATACAATTATCAAATTTACATTTTCCATAATTTTCAGGTATCTATCACCATTTGTCAGGTATCTATCATCATTTGTCAGGTATCAATTCACATCTTCATATTGTCTACCATAACATAATCTTTCTTCTTCATCATCTTCAAAACCAACTTCATAATCCCACTTCGTTACTTATATTCGACCATTATTGAAATCCAAAGACAAGAAACATCAGAAAACATCTTTATAATTCAGTTATGGTTTAACTAGGCAAATGAATTTGCTATCATATTTATACGTTAGTTTTAACTTTCTTGAAGAAACTAATTTCAATTTTTTTAAAAGAATTTGTCCAAACCTACTTTAATTCTTATAAGTTGTGAAAATATATTGGGATAGAAGAGACAATTACTTTTCTATTTATCAGCATCTTCACATCGATGGAATATAAAAACATTCATAAACTTTACCTTATAAATCAGATTTATAAGTATTAACATATTTAGTTTTTCTGTTTTAAGTTATTGGACTTTGTTTATTTGACCCAACTTTTCTTTTCTGTTTCAGCTAGGTCTTAGTCTTTTTCTTATATATACACCATATATTTTACTCTGTAATACACAAGTAAATAAGAATTTCTTTTGTATTTTATTTTTCTGTTTTTTTTCTTTTTTACGCTTGAGTCATTGTCTCTTTGACATTTTCAATTAGGATTCATCAGAACCTCCCTTTCTACATTACGATTATGTGCGTTTCATTTCATGCACCACATTAGACAAAGAATATTCATCTTCATTGACTATAATAGTAAGGTTGAGTTAGATTAAAGATTATTTTTTAAAATGATATCAGAGTTTATTCAAGTGAGAGTTTGTTAACCTTATCATGTCATAAGATTAAATTAGTCAATAGAAAAAGATTTAGAATAAATTTGTTAACTAATGTATAAATACAGTTCAATTTTGCAGGAAGTATCTCTCTTAGGTATGTACAAGAGACGAAATAGACATGGTGTCTTCATTCATGATAATTAATTTTCATGCCCTGCCCGAACTTGAATACTAGTGTGAGTGTGTTCTTGATGCACAAAGGTGTGTGTATTTGCATTATTCATTGTACATTGACAGCTGTACAATCCCAAATCACAACTTTATACATGAATATAAATGCCAAAAAAAAGTTGCATTGCATAGCATTAAAGTCAGTCGACAAGCAGCAGAATCATTGGTCACAGCCTTAATTTCATTGTAAGTAAGGATGTCCCTAATTATCATAACATCTTTTAACTGGGTGGGAATACACGGGCCAAAAAGTGCATCTTAGCTGGTGGGAGCAGAGACAAGTTCAAGATATTTCATCAAAAAACCAAGCAGTTTCAGATTATCATAACATGTTTTGTTTATAATTTACAAATTTCAGACGTCATATCTTGTTTTCAATTCTAGTTACTGTTCTACTAATCATCATCATATTATTATAATAATTGTGGTGCGTTTATTTGGCCGTGAACAAAGTAATGAACACACCCAACTCTTGGTTGGAAGTTCACACGTTTGAAGGACAAAATATCGAAGTAATTAAGACTGGTGCAGTGTTTTTTGTTTTTCCTTTTCAAAACCCTTTGAACGCGAATTGAAGATTTTGACTTAGTCACGTTTGGGTGCCTAAGCGTGTGTGACAATGTTGAAACAAATACACACTGTATCGTTTTGTACCAATGTCCATTTATGTTCGAGTTCCAGGGACTTGTACGTTTTACAAACAAATACAGTTAAAAGTTACACAAATATTACAACAAATTTTAATGTAAAAAAAAAAACTACATGTTCTAAATACATAACTGAAAAAACTACTGTTTTTAAAATAAAATGGTTCAGAACTCTTCCGGTTTTAATTCAAATATCTTGTAAAAAATAGAAAACGTTATACATTAACCGTGCACCATATACATTAATTAGTGTAAGTTTCATAAAGATAGGATCAATGAAGACAAACTAAATGATATTAGTATGTGGAACATTCTTATAGTGAAGTCTAATCCTCACTGCATAAGGTGGTGAGTGAAATAAATAAACCAGTAATAAGATAGGTGTTTCTTCTTAAAACAGAGGTTAAATTAAGTTAAAAAATGAAGATAAACAAAGGATCATTATGCGAGTAATCTGGAGCCGGAACTTTTTATTAGGTCTTGGTGAAAGAATTAATTAGACAGTCAAATGAATTTGACCAGAGGTGAGGAAAGAAAGTTAACTAAATATTCCAGCACAGTATACATAGTTCATTTTTGAATAATATAGTTTGGTTAAAAGAGCATGGATTTTGAATAAGGTTTTCTTAGACCAGAAGTTTGAGTTCCTTCTTGATGCCATTGGTGAGCCAGTATCCTCTCAAGCTCACTAGGCCTGCAAGGAATGGTGACTGCACCTTCATGATCAAAACCGTACTCTTCTTCTGCTTGCTCCAAAAGCTTCAAAAAAGTAGGGTTGGATAAACAACTTAGTGGCAGCACGAACCTCTTTTGTTCCTCTCCACCCTCAGCAATCACAGCGAAGTGTCCTTCCTTCACGTCCTCTGGCACGCAGCACGTTGAGTTTGAAACGGACCCTTCTTTGCTTCTCCCTGGTAAGAGTCTCTTCTGGAGCTTCTCCACGAATTTGAACTTCACAATGCCACTTACACTTCTCTTGCTGCTTCTTACACTGAGCTTGGCCATGTTGACAAGTGTTTGCTGGTTGTTAATAGTATAGTAACTTGGAATAAAGTGTGTTGTGTTGGTGATGGTTGTTGTTGATGACTTGTTTGAGCGTGTTGGAGTGTTTGAAGCAAGAGTGATGGTTATTTATAGGTGTAATGAAAGTGTAGATAAGGTTATTTGGATGGTAGCTGAAGATGAAGATTGAAAAAATGTGAAGAGTGTTAAATTGGTGAAGGGGAGACAGCGCATGTGGGTGCAGTGTTGAAGGACTTTTCATACCATGCAACGTCCCTTTTCGCTGGTCGTGTCGGATTCCAACTACGTAATTATTAACCATGTTCTCTCCATAATTCTTTTACTATTACTCTCTCTATCATAATGGTAACCCTTTCTATTTTTTGCCTACTTTTAACTTTCCCTTCTGTTTCTTAACTGTTATAAAGTATCTTTCCATTTTTAAACATTTGATTGAGAAACTGTGAAAATAATGTCAATTATTTCTTTTAGCAACCACGACGACCACGTTCACTAGGGCTTTTTCGATGACAAATCCTTATCAGTTATCATTATCTTTAAATTGATAACAAAACCTTCCACTACGTACATTTGGATAAGAAAATAGACAACACTGCAGTTTGAGAGTTCGAGTCAATGATCTAATGCATCATAAAGTTCAGCTTCGTTCAAAACTATTTTGATAAATGAGTCAGCAAGTTTTATTTAGTTCAAAACCATACTTACCCAATAATATAAAGATTTATATTAGTAATTTCTTTTATCATTAAAAAATAAATCAATTAATTTAAAAATTTGAGAATTTTTCAAACCCTTATAAAAATAAGGTAATATTGAATCCCCAATCTTATCTTTAGAAGACAATTGGATGTTAACATGTTTTTATCATAAGTCTAGTATTAGATTCTAGTATCTAGAGTCTAGTATCAAAGAAGTTGTTTGGAAATGTGAAAATATAAAGAGTCTTAATTAGGTCGGATGAGTTTAATTTTAGATTCATAAAGAAGCATTGGGAGGCCATAAAACAACAAATGATAAGATAGCGACAAAAGCGAATTTGGCGAGAAGAGGTATTGACATGTTTTACCGTTTTTGCGGCTGAGTCTCACCTCTTCTGCACTTGCAGAGTCGTCTGGCTAGTATGGTCAAAGTGTAATGAGTGATTAAGGATGGCATCGATGGAGCATTGTGAGACAAAAGTTTTTTTTTTTTTTTTCAGCATTGTGAGATAAAAGTGCACTTTCTTAATTTTAAGGTAAGTGGGATGAATAAAAAAGTTAATCAGATTTGGGGTTGTGTGTGGGTAGCGGTGGTAGATGAGTTGTGAAAACACAGGAATAAGAAGATCTTTAATAATGGTAGGATAAATCATATTGAAATTTTTACTATTGTGCAATTGAATGTTTGATCATGGGTAAATTTCAAAGTCTGGGAAGTAAGTTATTCGTATTTTGATTGATGTCTTGATCCTTTTATTTGGATAAGATCTGTTAGGAAATGATAGGTGATATGTGTTTGTTTTGTTTTAAAAATTTGTTAATTGGTTTAGGTGAACTTTGTATAAGGGTTGAGGTATCACTAAAATACCTCACTTTATTTATTCGTTTTTTGCCGATAAAAAAATATCTTTATCCTTTATTATAGGTAGAGTATACAACCTAGTTAAATTTTTCATTACAACTTTACCTTTATATTTTATGTCTTTTTAAGACGTTTCTTGTGTTAATGAAGAGATTAGGAAAATGAAATGTTGTAGAGGTGGAGATGGAAGGACAGAAAGATAACATGAGTTAAATGGAACAAGCTATACAAAACAAACGAAGAGAGTACATTGAAGATTAAAGACATACAAATTTTAATATAACTCTAATAATCAACTGGATAATATAAATAGAAAAAATTGAAGTGGAATGATATATTAGAATTCAAATATAGTTTATAAAGAAACTTGAATGATACACAAAATATCTAACACATATTTTTTTATAAAAATTAAAAATAATAATATATAATATAGTATTAATTACAGTGATAGTTAAAAATAATAATATCATAATATCATATAATAATATATATATATATATATATATCAAATCAATAATAACTCAATGAATAAAATATATTTAATATATATATATAACTATGAATAACTTTTTCATAAAATGACATTAAAATTTATAATAATTTTATACATTATATATTATTAAAAAAATTATAAAAAAGTATTGTGTATAGCATTTAACCTATTTTAATAATATTTGGACAGAGTTCAAATTTTGAAAGTTATATTCATTTTTTTTTTCTTGTAGTGAAGCATTAAGTTTTGTCTTACTTAATTTTATGAAGAAGCTTGAATAGTAGTATCTTCTATTTATTTATTTATTTATTTTATCTTTATTACCTTGGCAATTGACCAAAGGACAGTTCTTTGATGATTATGTTTTTGATAACGCGGCTGTGTATCTATCTGTGAATGCTGGGCACGGGTATGAACCAATTGATTCTCTTCATCTGCCCTATTTTCACTCACCTTCTTCTTCTTCCTCAGATCCTCAGATGTTTCTGGTCATATTAACGTACGAATTCCATGTGCCCATGTTACATCTGTGGTTCTGTTTTTGTACTGGGATTTTAACTTCATCCATAAATGAGAATTTGTATTTATATTGCGCATATATGTGCATGGAATGTGTGCAGCTATGACTAGGAAGCTTCCAGAGAAATGACACAAACCATTCTTAAGGAACTGTTTTGCCAAATCACAAGAACTGCATCCAGCTGTTATTCATGACTCACGCCAACCTTGTTTGTCACGATGTGGAGCTTCTAAAACTTGGATTTGGTTTATTTTCCAGGTTTACATTTGTTTATAAATAATATTTAAATTCATCTTCACTTCTAACACCAGAATACAAAATAATAATTTACACTAGAGACGTGAAAAATAAAACAAAAAACTATAATAATTAAAATAAATTTCCATCACTTTATATACATGTATAAGTTTGTATATTTATTAAGAACTGTAGTGACTAACTCAACCTCATAAAATCGATCACACCGAGAATGACAGTTCATACGTGGGATAACATATTATGGATGGTCTAATAACAGTTCGATAACTAATGGTCTGATAAGTCCAACAAACATTCGTTAGAATAGACTCGAAAATAACTCTGATACCATATTAAGACGTGGACTTTAAACCTAACTCAACCTCATAAAACTGGTTTACAATGTAAGGTTTGCACTCACTTATATACTACAAAATACTCTAATCGTATTTTTAAAATATTATTATAAATTTATGCTGTAATATTTTAATGTAATATTCTAATTTATGTACAAACAATACCATATATATATATATATATATATATAAATAAAGGAGATGGAAGAATTTTTAACAAAACTAAAAGAAATTGAACTTAGATTCAATAAAAATAATATTTTTTCATAAATTAATAAAAAACATAGAAAGAGAAAGAGAAAGAGAAATAACACTTGTGACTATGTAAATAAGAATGAAAATATGTTTCTTAAATAAATAATAAAGAAATGAAAAAAAGGAAGTGAAGCTTGAAACATTCATTATTTTTTCAGTTAAAGATAAAATTGAAAAAAAAAAGTTATGAAAGTGATATATTAAATTAATTATTATTTTTTCAGTAATAAAATTGAAAATAAAAATTATGTACACAAAAGAATGGTCAAAAGAAAATTCTCATTGTATATTATTGTAGATATATATTTTTTTGGGTAATTCTAAGATACAATCATATATATAATAAATAAAATCATAATAACTAAAAATGGGCATATTACTTATTTGTCTTATTGATGGTACATGGCACGTGGTACGATTTAAAAGCCTGATACTCATATCGGTACACTTTTAAATCTATGGCTACTAATTTTTGAAATTTATTTTAACTTAAGAAAAAGATCATTGTAAATATAGATTTTGTACATCCATTATCTTCCTAATAACATGACTAATTATATACAAATATGATTAATTTTATTTTACAAATGACTAAAAATGAATGTGATTAACTTATATATAAGATACCAACTTATTAAAATGTTTAACTAATTTTATTTTACAAATACTTAATAATGCCACAACCACGGAATGTATTAACTGTATACTATAAAATGATTACTTCAGTATCATAAATGATTATTAATTGTTGCACTCGATTATATATGATTAGTTTTATTTCCTAAATAATTAAGAGTACATGATTGTGATTGGATATTGAAATGTGATTAGCAATGAGATGAAATTATTAAAATGTCTAATAACGATTAACTTTATCTCACTCGTGGTTAATAATGTGTTAAACGCATTTAAACAAAAACTAACCTTATTTACATATTTAATTAATCATATTTGCTAGTACAAATATTAGTACTCTTTAAATACAAAAAATGCATGACTCTTTTTTTTTTGTCACAATCCTTTTGTTCACACTCAATCCTCTTTCAGGCATACTCATGATGCATTAAATATGACCCCAAAGACTAATCAATTTCACTAGTTTTAATTGGACCTACCAAAAAACATGACTTTATTACCGTTTCATAAAAATCCTAAAACATTGTAGAATGTTAAATCTGGCAAATCACATGTCATCATAATTAATGATTGAAAAATATATCTAAGGTACTATTTAATTAATTAATTAATTATGGGAAATTAAGATATTAAAATCATAATGGAATATATTAGTGATATTTTTAATAGAAGCTTCCACTTTTAGTATATTTTGAATATTTTACAATCTAAATATTGTTTTTGAAAAAACTAATCGTAATTTTTTTGAAATAAAATAATATATATATAAATAAGTTAATCTATAATGTTGAGTTATATTTAAATTTTATTTATATAAATCTATTGTGGTATGGTACAAGGAGATGGCAAAATTTTGATTCGTGGACAAAATATGCAGAAGTTGAATGGGTACAATTTGAAAGTTTGTGGCTGTAACTACACTACTCAATAATATGGCTAGATTGGGTAAACATATTATCTACAAATAATTGAGTCTAGCATCAATTAATATTAAATTATTATTATGATTGTAAGTTTAAATAGTTTCAAATTAAAACATTCAAATTATTTAAATTTAACATGTATACCTGTTTTTTCTTTTTATTAACAAAGAATGAATTAAGTTAAGTGAAATATTTGAAAAATGTTCTAACTCGTATAACAGATAATAAAAACACACATGTGAATTCTATGGCAAAATCAATTAAAACTATTATATTTTCAAAACCTTACTAGAGGGTGATGATTCAAGACACTTATAATTCAAGCATCAATATAAACCCTTGCAAATCTCTTTCACAAACTAATACAAAACTATAAATCTTCAACAAGCATTTGTACTCCACTAAATAGCTAAGATTCTTAGGCTATAGAAAAATATGAAGATGTTGAATCTTATACTATCTTTATATACTAGCTTCTAGATTAGAAAGAGACTTTACTTCCCACTTAACTTTAATTGAATTGACATTATGCTAACAAAAGGGCTGCAAAATTGTAACATCTTAATTGGGCCAGCTATAAAACTTGCTTCACTAATTGGTAAATCATATAGCATGCATATATACCCTTGTATTCAACCCCAATCTTGTAGAAATGCACTATTTTTGGGATGGTAATAGGCAGGATTTAGCACAAAAATACCAATAAGTTAAGAGAAGTTAACTCCCTGAATTTTGCTTGTGATCTAATTTCAAGCCCTAATCTGTGTCAGAACAAAAATACATCTACATTATTATTCCTATACATGATGTCATCTCTTTGTGGCCAAATATCCCTCACTATAACTATCCACTTAACTTTCCAAATCTGATTTCAAAATTACAAATAATAAAATAGGTTAATGATTTGATACAGAACTTACTCTTATTTATTTGTTACATCCTTTAGGTTAGACTTAACAAAAGTAATTCCTAAAAAAACAAACTAGATGGGTGGCGGTGGAAAGGAGGAAATTCATATACTTATTCGATAAAGTTTGTTTATGATCTCTTGCATAACAATAATCTAGGTTATCAGAAGAAATACTTAAGTGAAATATGGAAAACATATGCGGTTCCAAATGCTAAAATTCTAATATGGAGGCTAGGCTTGTATAGAATTCAAACAAGGCTGAATTTGCAGAGTAGGTGGGTGGTTATGAGTACAAATTTTTTGCTCCCTTAAACGGCAAGAGATAGAGTACCAAACACTTGTTATTTGAATGCAAAAATCTCCTGTTAAGTTTGGAATCCATGCTTCAGGTGGATTAAAATTTCAAATGTTATGCATAACTCTATTTTTGGAAATTTTACCAATTTAATTGTCCATGTTTATGTAATAAACAAAATTTGGTCTGGAAGACTATGTGGATAGTCGTGCTATCATAAATTTGAGAACACAAAAATAGTGTTATGTTTAAAAATACAATATGTGATGAGGAGGAGCACAAATGAAAGGGTGGGTATGGAGCACAAATTTGAATAAAAAATTTGTTTTCACATACCCTATTTGGTGCTTAAGCCACATGTTTACAAATGACTTGAATTTTACTGTTGTTTGGAGGTCACGGATTTTTATGCAGTAATCTCCTAGGCACCGATAAATTATTTTTCTTCTCTTGAAATTCAAGGAAATATGACGACAATTTGAATGGGAACTGTCGTTAATGTTCATTTTTTTTAAATCACACGCACCCATCAATCCTTATTTTCATTTATATTTATAGTAATTAGTATGCTAATTTATTTAATTAATTTTATAACAAATATTTGCATATATGAGTTGATTAGTATATGTCAAAATTAAACACGTTGATTCTGAGTTCGGGGGTGTTCGATCCTCGGCATATTTGATTTAATTATAGTATTTGTATTTATTTAAGACAATTCTGAGTCTGAGGGTATTCGACCTCGACACATTTGATTTAATTATAGTATTTGTATTTATTTAGGACGTTGATTCTGAGTCTGAGGTATCCGACCCTCGACAATTTTGATTTAATTATAGTATTTATTTATATTGAACACGTTGATTCTGAGTTTGGGGTGTCCGACCCTTGACAATTTTGATTTAGATTTTCTTAGTTTACCATTTTATGGATCGGAGTTGGATTAATACACCACAGATAAGTGATGCTTACGAAAAAGGGGTCGAAGAATTCTTACATTTTGCACAACATAATGTCGGTAATAATCATAATGGAGTAAGAATAAGGTGTCAGTGTGTCAATTATTTGAATGGAAGGATATTAAGTATTTCCGAAAGTAGAGAACATCTTTTGTGTGATGGATTTTTGAAAAATTATACAACATGTACTTGGCATGGTGAATTGTTAGACTTGCCAAGTGTGCGCGGAGCTTCGGAGTTTGTTGATTTCTCAATGGATGATAGATTAAAGGACATGATTCATGATGTGGGAGCAAAATCTTTTGCTAATGCAAATTTCAAAAATATGTCTAATGATGTAGAGACTCCTTTATATCCTGGTTCAACTAACTTCACACGAATATCAGCAGTGTTAAGTTTGATGAATTTTAAGGTAATGAATGGATGGATTGACAAAAGCTTTACAGAATTCCTCCAATTGCTGAAGGACATGCTTCCAGAAGGAAATATATTACCCAATCAAAATTACAAGACAAAAATAAATTCTTTGTTCGATGGGTATGGAATATAAAAAAATACATTTATGTCTTAACGATTGTATTTTATACAACAATGAGTATGAAGATTTAAGATGTCTCAGGTGTGGTTTGCCACGTTATAAGGTTAAAGTTGGTCAGAATGACGAAATTGATTATTCACAAAGGAAGGTCTTCATGCTAAGGTTGTTTGGTATCTTCCAATAATTCCAATGCTTAAGCGTTTGTTTGCAAATACAGATGACGCTAAAATCTTAGGTGGCATGAGATAATAGAAAATGTGATGGACTACTTCGTCATCCAGCTGATTCGTTGCAGTGGAAGAACATTGATAAAGAATTTCCTAAATTTGGAAAAGAATCAAGAAACTAAAGACTTAGATTGACAATTGATGGGATGAATCCTTATGAAAATTTAAGTAGTAATCGTAGTTCATGGCCCATTTTGATTAGTAATTATAGTTCATATTTTTTCTTCAACTTTTAATGCATTATTAGTCTTTAAAAACATAAAACTACACCACTTTAGTCTTTAAAAAATTATTATGGTGACTCAAAATTGATTGCCAAAAAATTATTAAATAGATAAAGAACTAAAACGTCTTATATTTGCAATCCTAATTAATGTGAAAGATAAGGGTTTTTCACTATCCTGGGGCTATTTTTTTTCTCTGACTAAAATGGGGTCCGTTTAAAAAAAATTACAAATTTGGGGCAAGTCGTGCCAATTTGGCACGACTTCATATAAATAACTCATTCCACTTTGACACGATTCTGCCATGTCATACTGAAGTCGTGCCAACTTGGCACGACTTTTGCCATATCAAACTGAAGTCGTGCCAACTTCTGCCACGTCACATTTTTATTTTATTTTTTAAAATTTTATTGTTTATATATTGGGTAATAAGTTATGTAATGTTAAAAATTAATTTGATGCATAATTTACTATCCAATAACTTATTATCCAATATAACTTACTACAAATTAATAAAATTTAATTTTTATCAAATTAATTTTTAACATTACATAACTTACTACCCAATATATAAACAATAAAATTTTTTTTAAAAAAAAAAAAATTATGACGTGACAGAAGTCGTGCTAAGTTGGCACGACTTCAGTATGACATGACAAAAGTCGTGCCAAGTTGGCACGACTTCAATATGACATGACAGAGTCGTGTCAAATTAGGACGAGTTGTGCATATGAAGTCTCAATTTTATAATTTTTTTTAAACAGACCCTATTTTGGTAAAAAACAAAAAAAATAACTCCATGGTAAAAAACCGAAAGATCAAGGTTTGAGATGTTTGTCTGGAATCGGAGGTTTTTGGAAGGCTTGGAGAGTTTTATTTGTCTCTTGGTTAGGTATTTAGAAGCTTGTTAAAATAGGATGAGTTTTATGTAATTTAAAAGTTAAAATTATGAAAATGAGAATAATCATAGTGAGGTTGTGATGATGCATGCATAGTGGAGATGCCCCAGACACAGACACTGATATATTTTGGTTTCTTTAATACGTTGCATGGCCACATTCACGTACGTTCTCTACCCTACAAAGAGAGTTCCCTCACTCATCATCAAAATAAGTGAGTTTGTGAATTGTTTTATGCTATCCAAAGCCATTAACTATAGCTGTGTGACAGATATTTTGCATTGCTACACCTGTGACTGTCAATGGATTTAGCTGGCTATCATCTTCTTCACGTTCTTAACAGTTCCATCAGAATAACTCCATGCCAATCATTTCCCTCGTAACCTTTATCTGGACTCAAAATACTTTTATCACCAACTCACTCTTTTTCTATAATTGATGAAATCATTTTCTCTTTTAAACATTTTGAAAGCGATAATAGCTACAATGTATATATTAATTATCAACTTTTCAAAATTGGTGATCTTAATCAATTTTACTAACACTACAACAAAATTATAAAATAAAAATCAATTTTAGAGACAAAAAATAATTAATTGCTATAATAACTAAATTAAAAACTATTTTAGAAATTAAAAAATTTTTGATTTCTACATTAGTTTCTATTACGAAATAGTTTCTAAATTAGTATCTAATTAGCTGCTAAGGTTTTTGCTAACAAATTTAGAATCTAAATAATAGCTAATTAGATACCAATTTAGAAACTATTTAACAATAATAGAAACTCATTTAGAAATCAAAAGTTGGTTGTAGTCTGTAAAATGGTCTGTAATTAGTCACTATAACAACTAATTATTTTTTGTCTTTAAAATTGATTTCTATTTCATAATTTCCTTGTAGTGTAATTTCACTTTTAAGTTGTTTTTAACTATTGATATTATTTTATGAATAGTAACTTTAAAAATTAATAAAAAATTATTATATGATTCGCTATCAATTTTAAAATATAAAATATTTGGTAATTAATTAGATATCTATTTAAAAATTATTTTATTAATAATAAAAATTATTTTAAATGTTAATAAGTTTGTTAGTCTCTAAAATAATATCTAGTAACTAATTATTATTTTTCTCTTGGTTCTTATTTAATGATTTTTTTTATTGATTATGTGTGTTATTTTTTTTTATTGTGTATGTTAATTTTTATTTATTTATACAGTTTAATGACAAATTTCATTTAAAAATATAATTTATTAATATAGCAGTTATCATGTTTTAAAGAATTTTCAAGGTTGAAATAATTTTCTTTTAAATTTTCTCTCGATACTAATGACTTTAATTTCTTTATGTAAAGTATTCTCGTACACTACAATTTACTTTGAAGAGAACCACTTGGTTTACTATGTATAAGAAATAATTCTTAAGAAAATGTATAGTTTCATTAATCTTATTTATTTGCTTTCTTTCTATGAATGATATACTTTGTTTTCTCAAAAATTAGATTATATAACCTTTTCGACAGTCGTTACTATGGTAGAAGTCATGTCACTTTCAAAACTATTTTGTATATGATTTCTTATTTATTAGGAGAAAGCGACTCACTACCAATTTAAAAATTGAAAACCTTTAAAATGTCGATGAAAAATGTGCAATTGAAAGATTTAATAGCTCTATTTTCACAGATTAATATTCTAGTTATCTTCTATATAAACTTGAAAAAAAAATATATTAATATTATTTAATATTATCTTTTATTTAATACGGAGAAGACAATATTTATAATAATTTTTTTTATAAACAAGAAAAAATAAATAAATAAAAATTACTCCTAAAGTGATTCAACCCTTATACAAAAACATAAAAACTATGTTCCACCCAACAAATCCAAACTCATAAAAGGAATCAACACATAAACAACACAATCCAAACAAAATACCCAGCCTAAAAACAACAACTCACCCACCTAAAACGAAAACGGACAAACTAGATCGAATTCAGACAAATCAGGAGTTCAAGGCACCAATCTGAAAAAGAAAAACAAAAAAAAATAAGATTTTAGAGGTAACCTAAGACCAAACCTTCAATTGGGTCAAAGAAAAAAAAATATCCACCACTCTGTCTTTAAAACTGACCTTATGATTCCAAATCTTCTAATACCGTTATTTTGAGTGTGTGTTTAAACTAAATAAATTATAGGAAAGGTGATGAAGACATGAAGTGGGAGGAAGAGACAATTAAAGAAGAAAAAGACATTGGCTTCGTACACATATATAATCTACGGCAAGTAGCAACAGGTCGAAAATAAGCCCCTGATCATGAAAACTACCAAAACAATGTCAGAAATTATGAATTTGTACAACCACCACCACTATGCATTATGCATGAGACCATTAACACCATACTCTCTTTCACGTCAACTGTTTTCTCTCCATTGTCACACATTATTTACTTCCACTTAAAATCTCTCATACAAGATGAATCAATCAAGAACATTTTTCTTCTTCTCATATTTTCAACTATGGCAAATATGATATGCAGAGAATCTTAAGAAAGTAAAAGGTTCAGTTTAGTGAGATTCATAGAAGTATGAGAGCAGAAAGTGCTAGAGAAACAACTAGACATGATTAGGATAGGTATAGCATGAAGATTCATGTTAACGTGTCAAAATACCAAAAGCATAAGGAAAAGAGATAATAAACCTACGAAGGAGAATGCTGATAAAAAAAAATACAAAACAATTCATTAAATAGAAATAGAGGTAAGGCAGCTAGAGGATAATACTATGCTATTAACGGGAGAGGAGGATGAAAGTATTGGCATTGTGATTGGGTCATCTATGGAAAAGTAAAACATCCTAAATTGCTTTTCAGATTTCTTCAGACACGCGAGTGGGCGTGGCCAAATCTAAAAATATGTCCAATATAGGGCCAACAAAACAATTAGCCCTCTCTCGTTTAATGGAAAATGAAAGGGGATAAGCTCCACACAATCAAATCATTTTTTAAAATTATAACATATGTAAGAGGATTCCGGCTTATGAGAATTTTGGCTTTAGGTTCGGTTTGCTTTAAGGATTGTACTATTCAATAGGAAGGATGTGAATCAATATTCATAATTTGGATTAAGGGATGTATAGATAAGGGAAATAGTGGATCTGTATGAGCAGTGATTTCTCTCATCCTCCTCTTATGTAAAGATTTGAGGGAAAAGTCACCTAAACTGGTGGTGTTTTTCCTTTTTGATCTTCTTTTTTGCTTTGTCATTCATGAATAATATATATATAATAATACCTTTTATCTTCGTTATTTTTTCATCATAATTATCATATTGTGATATTTCATGCTTTATTCTATATATTTTCTCTTCTTTATAAATAAATTTATTGTACAATTCACTCTATATATAATATTTTTTTATTATAAAATGTCCTCTAAAATATCTATATGGTTATGTATCTACATACAATATAAATCAACGGATATAAAAAACTTTTAAAATATATAAATAAATATAACAATAAATTTGTATATGCTTAGATAATATTATTTTTATGATTATTTTCATGTTTCGATAATATTAAGTAACTCGTATGTTTTTTCGAAAGTAATTATTTAACGGTATCGAAATAAATTATTCAATTGTACTGAAAATAATTTAAAATATTTCAATTAACTCAAATATACACACAAAAAATACATCGTATTTCATTATTTAAATATTTTTAAATACAAGGGTAAATTTGTAAACTTACATTTTATACTTTTGAAAAAAATTTAAAAAAAAAACTCACAATCATCATCACATCACTTACAAACTCCAATAAACTTTCCTCACAAATCTAGTCTAACATATATCAATCCAAACACACTCATTTTCTTCACACTTTCCTCTCAAATCTTCACACATCCACTCCCTCAAATTCTCGCACATCCTCTCCCTAATCCAAACACAACCTAGAGTGAAAATGGGGGAAAATAAAACATATAATAAAAAAAATTATCAGTAAAGAATTAATTAATTAATTAAAGGGGACACTTCATAGGTGTTTCAACCCTTATACAAAATCCTAATCATCTTACTTACAAAACCATAAACATAACAATCTTGAAGAAAAGCTAACAAGACCAAAGCTTTTGGATGCCTAAGCTTACTGCAAAATTATGCAGCAAAGTTTGAAGGCCAATGCATCCTGCAAAAAACTAAGTAGCCAATCCGGAAAAAAAAAATAGTTAAAGGATTTCATTCTATATTTTAAGCATAACCATAAGTTGTGTCATGTGAAAAAAAATCGCATCAATTTCCCTTGATTAAAAGTAACTCTATTCTTGTGGTTCCAAATACTCCAAACAACAGCAGCCCAAACACCTTTCCAGACCAAATTTTGTTTAGTAATCATATGAGCCAAATGAAAATTCTCAAAATGGTATTTCAAATCATTGTGTTAAACGAACAATAAGTCAGTCCACCTGAAGCAATAGTTCCAAACCTGATAGGTTGTTTTACACTCCAAACACAAGTGTTGGTTTGATTCTTCCCAGCCATGGCAAAGAGCACAATTGGAAGCACTAACCATGACCCCTCTCCTAGACAGATTCACTCTAGTTGGCAGTAGAACCCTCCAAGTCATAGTTAGTACCTTTGGTAGTGCCTTTGACATCCAAAGATGTTTAAATGCTCCATTATAAGTACCTATGACATAATTAGATAAGCATTCATAAGTTGTTTTGACCGAAAAACAACTTAATCCATCTCCCCTCCAAACCTTTTTATCTTGTACCTCCCTATTCAACTTTACATTTAAAAGGTTCCTTATCAATTCTTATTCTGGTGAATGTTCCCATACAAACCGATTACGTCTCCAGCTTAACCTCCATTGTCATTCTGAATCTTCCCATATCCTAACCTCTCTCACCTTACGCTCCTGAACAACAATATATAATAATAGTAAACATATATGCGCCTTGTGCACTCAATGAAAAGAGGAAAGTAAAGAATATCTAATTAGGATAAGAAAGGGAAATAGAAATAAAATATGATGCATGCTATGAGATTTTAATTTGATTAAGAGTACACAAGAAAGGAAAGAAATTAGTGAAGATGACAACTATAGGAGAGACACGAAATAATTCAATTCCCTCGTGGAAAACCTAGAATCGCAAAAATATACATGGTATAAAGCAAATTAAACAACTAAAAGTAGGTTAAATAGTTGTTAGTTTCACGTGAATGGTGGAAAAATGTCATACCATTATGCAATTATTTTGAAGAACTGAGTGATAAATTGGGGGCAAAACCCTTTATAACTTTAGATAAATGGCAAAAGGAGATTGGTTTTAAGGAAATAATTTTTGGACAACTATGTGATCAAGAGAAGTAGAATGTTTATTTTGAAAAAGAGAAGTTGAAAATGTTGAAGGAAGATCTGAAAACTTGGAATAAAAAGATGTTTAGGGATATTAATACTAGAAAACAAATTAATAGTATATGAAAATATTTAGTTATCACACTTTGGTGAAGTCTGATTCTCAGACAACCTTTCTACCAAACACCCACCTTAACCAACATACAATCTCACCTAACAAAATGTCATCTCCATAACAACCACCATTATCATCCCAATTATGCTACCCATACCACCACTATCATCAACCAACTTATTCTACAGGAATAATAATGAATGGTTAAATACTTATCCGACTGAAATCTAATTATACAAGTACGCTTCTAAATAAATTATAGATTACATTCCGTAACAATCTACATTTTTCAATCATTTGTAGTACAATATTTTTTTAATTGATTAATTCGTATTCTTTACTATTCGTAGTAATATGTAAAGGGTGCCCATAAAAAAATGTAAAGGGTAATTAAAAATCTGCATGTTAGTCATTTAGAGTTCAATGGTGTAAAAAGTTAATTACATGATACATATAAAACTTGGTAAGGAAAACATTCTTAATAAAATGTGTTGCATTTACTACAATTGGTAAAAAAATCTTTGATTCAATGTTAATTATAATTTTTTAATCTGATTTTTAAAATTATCTATCGTTTATTGTTACGCTCAAATATATGCAGTAGATGCACCACTGATTATTACGCTCAAATAGTTAAAAACATTATTCACCTACTTAAGGGGCACAATGCAAGTAGAGGTAAGATGTTATGCTTATATGGGTGTTATTTTCAAATGTTGAAGATAACATCAGTGATAATGTTCAGTTGCAACGTTTTGCTCAAGCTTATATTTTGATATTGACGGGCGATTTCATTACAGAGAATGTTGTGCAGACTGAAGAGTATTTTCTCTAAAAATACTTGCAAAAAGTAAGAATGTAAAATGAACAAAGTAGACATAAAGCTTCAACAGTTTCCTTTTGTTACTCGTAAATGAAAGGCATGTGCGTGGCTCAAACCGAGCGTGCAACATGACCGTAAAAAGTAAGGTATGATTGTTTAAAAATAAGTAAACTTGATTTTGGATCCTTAAAATAATTAAAATATATGTTTAGAGTAGTCTTAAGATTTTAGTTATTAGAAGAATAAAAGGAATAAAACGGTATACAGGTATGAATGATGAGAGACACTTAATAAGTCCTCTCGACGTGGCCTCCAAATGATTTCATAAAAAATGTGAAAGTGCCTCCTCCTGCATACATTTTGTTATGTGTGTTGGGTATAAACCCTTTAAAAGAACACGTATACCTATCCCTTCTGTTCAGACATACAATCCTAACTATGTATCCACGACCCTAAACTATCAAGTACAATTACATTGGTTGATACTTATCTGACCTCAGCCAAAACACTGTGCCCAGACACAACATATATGTGCAGAACCCCGCCGTTGCTCATGCCTACAAACAGAGAAGACTATAGAAAAAAAGTGGTATAAATGCGTTGTCGAGTTGTGCTGTGTAGGCCTCTAACAAACCACTTACAGTCACAGCTAGAAGAAGAGAGAACCAATGCTGCAAAAAGTTAGTAAGAAAAATACATCAAAGATAAACCAACAATCCAAAATAACTAAAATATTATTCTAGAAAAGTAGGTCTCCCTCACTTAGCTTTATTCATTTCATTTTCTGCTCTATAAATGACAATTTCGTGTACTTGTTCCGTATCAAATGGGGGCACTACACGATGAAACTACCCTCTAGTATAGTTTGATGACTTTCCCTCCCTTTATATGTGGGGTTGTTGCCTGGGGTGAGAAAATAGAGTTAGGCAAGGAGAGCAAGTACTCCCTTAAGGCCTTCTGTACGTGGTACCTGAATTCCGACCTAACTCCACATACAGCAATTGGATTATACGCGTGAATAATGTTCGGCCACTAGATTCCTAACTAATTGATGCAAGAAATTGTCAACCAGTGGTAACAAAACGTACTAAGTAGAGCATTGGTGCTTATAAGTACCAGGGCCATGTGAAATAAGAATGATGTGGGACACATCATCTACACAGAGTGCCATAGACCGGGAGTACCGAACTGAGATACCTCATCTTATCAAGGAAAAACTATGAGAAGCAAATCGAGTTTTTTCTACAACAGTTAAAGGTCGTCAAATTTACTATTAAGGAGTTTACTTACATATCCAAACTTAAGCAAACCCAACCTGCCTCCAAAATATATATATATGAGAGAGAGAGAGAGAGAGAGAGAGTCACCTGAGTGAGAATATATCCAGTTGATGCTAAGAGTGGAAGGAGCAAAGAGCAAGCAGCTAGTACAGAAGTTATACCAGCTGCAGTACCTTCAACTGTTTTCTCTGTCAAGTGAGAAAGCTACACATTCACATCTCGTAATGGAAGACTCTGATAAAAATAATTAACAATGAAAATACTTACTTCCAGTTTTACTCCATCTCAAAACACCATACTTGTGACCAACCATTGATGCCTAAACAAATCAGAGAATCGATTATAAACTAGTAAAAGTATGTTTAAATGAGTTTCTCCAAAAAGACTTCTATGAGAGAAAAAATATAAAGAAAATGAAATTAATTTCTCCATAAGTTATCATTAACTTATGCATAATTTAAAAATAAAAGTTTGGAGAATTTTGAAAAAACTATGGGAGAACTTCAACAAATTAGTTTACGCATACACAGAAATCAATTTTATTTTTTTATTTTATTTTTTTCTCCCTATAAAATTCATTATGGAAAAGATTGTCCAATCAGACCCTTAATATGAAACCTGAGAAAACGTGTTACTACCTCTAATCCTTTTTACAAGAAGCAAATAACTGTTTTTAACATTTCCATTTGTTTCTTATAAAAAGGACAAAAATGAGTATAATGTAAGGAAGACGTGTGGCATTACAATAAAGAAGATGTAATGTGACTCTGAGAGTAAAAATTTAATACATAGAAGTAGATTAAAATAACCAACAAACTACAGAGAAAATTAACCACTAAGAGAATAACTCCCTTTTTGTGTTTGCGTAAATAAAATGTATAGGAAGAAAACATATTTTCTAATGCTTTTCTCAGTCTATGACTTTTCCATCACATGAAATGGTATCCACACAATCATCAACCCTCAGACAGCTGAAAAGCATTTTATACAATTATTTTTTAAGTATTCAAATTCCTCATTAAAAAATTCATAATTAGTCATTTATGAAAAATCATCACGACTCCTGAAAATATGAGTAACTTCCTTGTCCATAAATTGATTCAGGTTCTTGCGTTTATGTTACTTGAAACATTGTTGAGTGGTCCAAAAAAGCTGCATGTATGTACCACATTCGACCATATACACTGTGATACAAATTCAATTTTTCCCCTTTTTAATAGAAAAAAGAATTCACCTTTTTAGAACATTTTAATTTGGAAGTTCGTGATGGTTACTTGCAAAGGCTCAGAAGTTCAGGGAGTGTGTATACAAACCCCCTAAAAAATAAACTCAAACTTACCATCGTGTCTCCAATTCCCAGACTTAATATTCCAGCAAAAGGAGCTAGAGGTCGGTCATTGTACCCAGTAGACATCCAAATAGGAAGCGCACATCCCAGTAAGAGTGAGAAATGGCTGCACAAAGAACAGAAGATATAATCTTGAAAGGGAACTAAATGTAGCTCATGTGCATCATAAACAGTATGCTCTACAATTTGAGTTCCAATGAAAAAGGGGATGATACCTGACAATGAGAAGATCAGAGTCACGGTGATCAGTGAATGCATTCATAAATTGATTTATTGGTTGTCCCAAAGGCCAGATTCTCCATACCTAGGTCAAACACAGTTAATATAAAAGCAACCAAGAAATGTCTATCTCTCTATCTATCTAAATAAAAGTTTTATACCAATCAGCCTGCTTTGAAACACTTAAGAAAACAAATACACAATTTATAGGCAATTTATCAGAGTTTAGGGAGACATTCATAGGGTAAATCATAGAGAATGGCATTGCCCTGATTATACGTTGTCAAAATTACAGGTTTCAGATATGGAGGGAGAGAGAATGAAATACTAAATTTAAATATTACAGTGTGTTGACATGCTCATAAAAGCTTAGTACACTAATACTTATTTATATCAATCATAATCCTAAATAATTATATAAATAAATCATGATAAGACAAGGAAATATGATAACTAATCCTGGGATATGATACGATATTTTCCTATATTCTAACAACCATGAACTACCTAATATTGCCATAAGTCAGAACAGAGAAGAAATAATATGTGTTATATGTACCACAGCCTCCAAATGTTGCAATTCTTTGCCACCATGACAAAATCCTATTCTTGAGTTCAAATAATCACATTCATTTAGTCATAGTATAAAATTGGTGCAGTAAGTTTTCATGAAATCTGAAGCTCTGAGCTCAAGTGTTCACAACATTTTTTGGAAAATTCGTTCTTGCAAAATGTCTCCTAATTAGTAACTACATATTCTCACCCATTCTTTTCTATCATGAAAACAAGGACTACTGCTCATACATCTCACAGGACCCACCAAAATAAACCCTTTGCCACATAAAGCTACTCCTTAAACAGCGGTGCTCTTTCATAGTAGTTCTTCAAATTTTAAGTATTTGAATTCAGTTTTTTAGTCCATTATTCACATAATCAACAATAAACAATGAACACACATCATTCTTTTCAAAATATGAAATTGCCACTCCTAGTGCTAAGTTGTGTGTATATCAAGTTACTTACTCGAATAATTTCTAACATTAGGAAAATTGCCAAAGCTGCACCAAAAGCTAGATCAAGAAATTTTGGCTGAAAGAAACAGAACAGACAAACATTAGTACCAATGAACTCATCAAAAACAGTAGTACCAATGACCAAGAAGACAAAATATATATACCCAAATTAGTGGTGGCCCCCATAATGCAGGTGTAATGATAAAAAAAATATGAACTTTTTTAATTATATTGTGGAATGATCATTATTTGCCGTCATATTCTCAACCGTAAAATAAAAACTAACACTAATATTACGTGTAAGAGAATTATTTAAGAAAATTCTTGGAAGAAGAATAAGGGAACCTATATGATAAATTTGAGAATAATATATATTTTGGTCGGTTAGATATTTCAAGTGAGAAAATACATTCACACCACCTGGCACTTATTTTGAGGGAATCACCTTAAACTTAACATCAGGTGAGAGGCTCTTGAGTGTTCTAAAACTTACTAAAAGATCCTTTTGTATGCTAATACTTATTACAATCTCTAATTTGTCCATATTATTTAATAAAAAATATAGAAAATTACTCCTTTTTATCTATTTCTTACATGCTAAAAATAAAAACTATAATAATTTTTTTAAAAAAAACTAAAATGGGGATTTTTTTAAAAAAAATAACGTGGACAAATTAAAGACCATCGTATGTATTAATCAAAAAGAAAAAGTCATAATGAACAGCTTTTGTGTAAGATATGGAAGGATCTATTACAAGCTTCAGAGAGATAAAGGCCTTTCATCCAGATTTGAAGGTTAAGGGTGGCTATTTGGAAATAAGGTAAAAAGTCTGGGGAGTTTTTGTCGTAGTACATTTTCCCAGTACTTTCAAGTGAAGTTTACAAAGGAAATGGATAATAGATACTAAGTGAAAAAATCCCTTTTTCTCTAGTCCCAAAATCACCTGGAAGATAAGGGCGGGCAAAAACATCAAGACAGCCATCAAATGGTAGTATTTCCTCAAGAGAATTCTCTCAATCTTACTGTTCTTGGAGATGTTATAGAATCGCAAAACAGAAACACAAATTATACACATCCAATAAATACACATGGACAGTCTTTTAGATGGCTCCGAGAAAACAAAGGAAATCACCCTGCAATGACATGTTTCAAAAGTGAAAATATTGTACACTAACAAAGTAACTTGTATCATAAGAAAGTCAAGATCAGTTGTTTCATACAAAATAATTTGAACATGAAACTACCATCAAAATCGTAATTGAATTTTAACAAGCCTGCATAAGCCTCTACTTTTGAACCGTCTGGAACATTAAATCTAGTTCACTTAGATTCAGTTTCTGCTATCACTAACTTTTCTCCAAACAATCTGACGTGGATATGATATAGGAAGGCATAAAATTTAGGCTACTTTTATAGCAAACCACATTTTCAGAGTATTGCAATCTGATTTTTAGCATACTTTCATATAAAAAAACGTAGTAGATAAAAGGTGGAAATGTGTGTGCTTAACTGAGAGCGGATGCAGTGGAACCAAATAATATGACAACATTCATCATTCCACAGTTTATGGAGGAATTAGCAGCTTAGATTTCCTTATCACCCACATTAAGTATCCCAGAGCTGCCAGCATGACATTAACTATATCCTAATCATTCTCAATTTGTAGCATTAATAAAACTACTTTCTAAGAGTCCTATTATTATCACTTCCATGTTATATCAGATGACATCTGTAAACATCAGTAACAGGAAGCTAAGCTAACAAAATAATCCACTTGTATCAGATATTGAAGTGATACCAGAAAAAAGGATGCACATGAAACCCCTGCACGAACTGCATCCATGATGGTACAATCACAATCAGGACAAACCCAAGGGAAGCAAGAAAAATAACAGTTCTCCCAATCTCATGGTATCGTCTTGCTCCAGCAGGAGATGTATTTATAGACCACTCCCATATTTGGAGAAAATATTTCAAAGCTATTGGATATAGCAGAAGACCAAGCACAAGCCCCTACAAGAAAATAGACAACTTTAACAGATCGGTTATACTATTAATAATAAATTTATAATTTATGAACCAATACCTGAATTATAATGCTTATCTCACTTCTACTTGTTTCATATTCTGCAGTAACAGACTCCGATGAGACCAATAGCCCATGTAGCTGTTCAAACAATGTAATCACCAATAATTATGCACATACATACATGCATGTGTCGGTCAGCTAAGAACATATCACGCTAAGAAGCACTAACCTTTTTAGTAGTAAGCAACAACATGTCAAAAAAATAGAGAACAATGCCGGAAGTCACCAAAAATGCTTCCCCTGGTATTAAGGGGAAAATACGATTATTAAAAGGGCAGACAAAATAAACACACACTCTTTCTAATCAACTAGGCAATTAGGCTGAGATGTGAACACATAGTCACAGTAATGAAACATTTATACATATCCCACATAAGGGTGAAAAATGAACCCAGCTATTGAACAAAGGACAAACAAAGCAAAGATCAGACTAACTTTTGCATTAACATGTTTATTTGTAATGATTATTTTCCAATTTCATTTGATATGCCAGGTCTACATGGATCATATTTGGCAAAATATTTCCATAGTTACATGAAAGAATCAATTAACTATAAAAAGAAATCAATTGCTAGTCTAGCTTTTTCTTCATTTTTCGATGGAGCTTTAAATCCCATATTAGTTCTGTTGTGACAAAAGTAAAATCCCAAACACCAAAGAAGAAAAGGTGACTAAGACCGTGAGTTAGAATAAAAATACCAATGGAAGCACAAGAGGGGAAAGTCTTGAGGAAATGCTGAATTAGCTTCACAGACGCCAATCCATGACAAAAGACCCAAGCCAGCTTTAGTGCCGGATGCATCCCTGAAAAGTAAAAGGCAATGAAAGTTTAAGCAGAAGGTGCATTCGTAATCTATAATGATTGGCTACTCTAAGTTAAAAAAATATTCTCATTTGTTTAACACGTGCATGTAATATTAACTGTTAATTTCCTCGATAACAACTAAAATAATTTTACTCTCCTACGCGAGCTGCTAACTTCAAAGTAGTATGGTCCAACCTATACAATATAACAGGAAATATTGATTTCGCAGTTCACGAAAGTTCCAAACAATAACATACCAATTTGAGAGGTGGTAGCAAGGGCAGCAACAGAAATGAGAATTCCAAGGAAAATGGAGCATAAGCTAAACCTCGCACCCCAGTGTGAAGGGGATAGTGAAGAACGGCGTCGTGCGAAGGCGAGGAACAAAACGACGCTACAGGCGCTGGCAGAGGTGGCCCAGTATTGCAATGTCAGATATTGAATCTCTATAAATTAAAATTTACACATCACGAAATTGCAAACTGCAACTCCTACCTAGTAGTGGCAAATAAGCAAGCAACAGGTATGGATCACGATAAAGAAATTAGAATGAAAACCTTGAAGTTGAAGCTGATCAAGTGAGAATCCCCGCGATAGCTGTACCAACTTAGAGAGAAGAAGAGAAGGGAGAGTAACCGCGCCAAGCAAAATTCCGGAAGAAGCACCTGGCCTGAAAGGGAATTAATTAAGCGGTGAATGAAGAGAGGAGAGAGAGAGAGAGAGAGAGAGAGAGAGAGAGAGAGAGGAATTAGGGATAGGAAGGTACCTGGTGCGGAAAAGAGAAGGAGAATTGGAAGAGTCGAAAGAGATTTCGAGGGAGAAGGAGGCGAGGGTGAGGAGAGAGAGAGCAACGCCATGGAAGAGGAGAGAGGGAGGGAGGGAATAGAAAAGTATGCCGATGAAAAACACCACCACCGCCCTCTCGCCGTTCAGAAACGACGTCGCCATGGAGGGACGCCACCAGAATCGAGTTTTACGCGGGAAAAGAATGAGATCACGCATACAGGAGAAGAATGAAACACAGAACAACCCCCGCACAAGAAAAATTCCCAATTCTAGTTCCTAATCCTTTTCTCTTCCCCTCTCTCCAAAACGCATTCGTCACGGTCAATTTACGCGGTTTCAAATATCCATTTTCCTAATTCATTAATCGTCCGCGTAAACCAACCAACTTTCTAATTTTCAAATGTTAGGTTGCAATTTTTATGTTGATCACAGATTATTAGATTACCATTGAGGAACTTCGAATTGCGAATATGCTGTGCAACTTTGGCTTTGGATCCAAGCAATTACTTTCGCACCGAATCAAATTTTGACCTCCACCGTTTATTTAGTAAAATAACAAAAATATCTTAAATAAATAAAAGGAAATTACGTAAAATACATTTTTTTTCTTTATAAAACACGTTTTCAGATTTAGATTTCCATAATACTTTTCTGAATTTTTAATATATTTTTAGATTTTGTTTCTGAAATTTCTTTTCTAAATGAAATTTTGATTTTTTTTTTTAGATTTTAGATTGTGCGATCCAATATATACATAAAATAAAAAAAACAAGAAATACGACACCACCACCGCATGAACCACCGCCAACCACACTCATCCGTAAACAACCACCGCATGAACCAGCACCCTTCAAAATGAAGAAGTCACTCACAAAACCAAAACCCAGGTGCATGGAGAATCTGCCTAGGAAGAATTTGCTTTGGATACATCAGTATTTTTTTTAATAAATGAAAAATGTTGAAGTATGACTACTTCTTCCTGGACCTCCACACTTCTTCTCTAACCTCCATATATTTTCGAATTTCTAAAAATGTCTCTCTATAATATTCCAGATTACATAATCTAGATTATATAATCAGAAAATCTTTTCTCAAATGTATAATTACTTTATAGATTACATAATTTGAAAGTCTTATTTAATTTTTAGATTATATAATCTGAAAGTTTTTTTTAAATGTGTTCCGAATTACATAATCTAAAAACTAGTCTATGAGGTAAGAGAAGAAGAAGATATAAAGGTGCAGGAAGAAACAGTCATGATATGGCTGTGAACCTACACCGTTATTCTTAAATACTGATTAAAGAAACAAGTATTTATTATGTTTACATATGGAACCCTAGGAAATAATAAAGAACAACTTGAGAATTTTATTCCTATTATTGAAAAAAATTCAAACGAAAAAATAAAAAAACGTTATGACGTTTGCATAAAGTAACCTTATCTCCCACTCCAGTGACAAAACCAGGGTTGAATAACACGTTATGCAGACATAAACAAAGATGGATGAAAGAGAGGCACGTCAACGGAATGTGGACAAATTATATAGAAGAGCGTGCCCCATCCATCAGCGTCGCTCCTGCAACTCAAATTTCTATGCATGTTGAATTGGCTACGTCAAAAACCAAATTAATTTGTGGCCCCCGATGTCAGCGTGACTGAAATCAACAAAAACATCCTATGCTCTAATGTCGTACTACTCGATACTGAAGACAAGTATAAAACTATAAACAGAGAAAAATAAAGAAACAAAAGTTAGGAAAATATTATATAACTAGAGTTGAAGGGTAGGTTAATAATAATATCACATTTTCTCTTCATTAGTCAAAGGTAAATTCACAAAACTAGAGTTGACAAGCAGAACTGGATCAAAAGGAATTATACAATGTAAATGGCTGAACATCGTTCCGTTCCCATCAACTTGTATGATCTGTTGTATCCCTATTACACTTGAAACATTTACGCAGGGATATTTTTCTCCCAATGAACAAACATAATAAAATGAACACAAAAATACGATAACCAATTGCCATAAGAAACAAAACCAACAAATTTTTCCACTTCGAATTACTGTCGGGGGAGATATTGTACACACTTAGGAGAGCTTGAAACCCAGATATGGTCCTTACCTGCCCCACTGCAAAGGAGGTGCCTAGGTACTCGTTCTCCAATAGCCCCTACCAAATAGTCACAAGTAATTCAATAAATACCCATATAAGGGAAAAGATTGGATCATTTGAATCTATTATATTCTGATATATTAACAACTATGCACCAGATTATAACTGGAAAAAAAATAACTTTTTGCTGAAATGAAATAATTATAAAATTGTATTGGTCAAATCACATTTGTAAACTGGTATCTTTCAATTTACAGTTGTCAAAATAACATTTTTCATTCCGGTTTTCCCTCTGGTTTTCCCTCGTAGTTTTAGAAGTTGAATCCCAAAAAGTATTTACCTGAATAGAGTATGTGTGAAAGGATATATATGACACTGGATACATCCACACTGGTCCAGGCAAAGCATTTCGAATTCTAAAATAGCCTGCTGAAAGCATCATGACCACCTGAAATGGCATACATATGCATCAGTAGGTAGTTCAGGAAACAGCTAAAGTTCTTGTGTAATCATGCCCTTGGGTGGAAATATAGACCAGTAGACTGGTAGTTGAGTAGCATGTAACTTTTGTTTTACATAATAGAAGACAATGGAACTCACATGAATGCACAACAGTGTCAAGACACTCCAAAATACATCTTGCCACAAAGTAGCCACAACTAACATAATTCCTTCATTCAGCAGCAAAGTCATGAAAAAATTGAGCACAAAGTACATTAACAAGCTAAATTGATCTTCCAGCCCAACGAGGAAGTAGAAGACTAGACTTGATGAAATGGAGATGAGAAAAAGAAACGGAATGCTGGACAAGAGCTGCGCAAGTAAAAAAACCAATGTACTGGAGTGTTGGTTTGATTCTTCACAGGAATATATCTGCAAAAAAAAGAATTACTGAGTGAAACTGTAGAGAATCCTTAAAGCAGACATGTCTTGTCTTGTCGACCAACAAAATAATCATGTAAATGTATCGTCTTTTTCACCTTTTCTCTCTGGAGTCAACTGCAAAGAGTTAGTTCTGCCAAACACACTGAAGGGACAACACAAATACTAGCACCTAATTTTACTTCAAAGATTTGTTCCAATTCTTACTACTTAGGTTCTTTGAGATAACTGCAAAATTTGGATTATTTCAATAATCATTTGTAATCAGAATTAGTTTTTGTTTGAATAAATTTCCTGAAAAGCATTTTAAGATGATTAATTTCATCAAAAACATCAGCTTTTACATAGTAAATTACAAAATGGAGTTTGTATAAAGCTGAAAGAGAAAAAGGTTGTAGGGAAATTTGAGGGTAATTTTTTTTTCCAACAAAAGTAGCTGAAATCAATAATTTAAGCTATCCCAAACATGTTCGTATTGCACAATGTGTTCCTGGATTTTACTTAGTTAAATTTGAAGTTATGGGAGTATGAAGTGCTTGATTTACTAAACATACAAGAGATACTAAAATAAATACTAGCAATTAACTGTACTGCAAGGAAAAATGCACAACTTCCTATAATACAATCGGTCAGTACAATATTCTCACAATCATACAAAAACAATACTACATGATTTATACCATGACATTATACGACTTTTGTGTATGTTATTAAAACTAAGTTATCCATATTTCAAAGCCTGTAATTTTATATAAACTTCTCACGAGTTAGTTAGAATCATCAAACTAAGGCATTATGTTGCATAGTTAATGTTTGTATAGACCAAAACCATCATTATTGTATGCATATTAAAGTGAAATAAGCACAAAATTACCTTTATTTCTTTCATCAGTGCAGGCACCCTGGCAATGCTTAGAAGGGAACAGAATGATACAAATACTAAAATTGCCGCAACTCTTGTCTGCAATTTTGAGAGATGTTAAAATTTAGTTCCAATGTATCATAACTTCGTGTAGAACTTCTGGAATATATAAATGCAGATATAAGCTCTAAGAGATTCACAATGAAAAATAAAATTCCGTAGTCATGTCAAGCCTCACCCCAACAGAAGACAGAGAATGCCCAAGACCAGAAAATACAGTTCCAATACACAGTGTGAGAAGCATGTAAAGAATAAGATGAAGCCAGTAATATTTCCACTCCCTTGACACAACTAGTAAAGATCTCCATGTCAAAACTGCTATCCGAGTAGCATTGCTAGCTTTACCCTTGCTTTTGAGAACTGGACCTTCCTGCAATGTCAAGCAAGCTTTAAAATGACTCCAAAACAAAACATCCAACGACAAACAACTGCTCTTTAAATGCAGTAGAGCAGAATAAAGCCTGAAACAAAATTTCAAGTATGTTGGTAGTTCACAATAAATTAACATAGGCTATCATAAGAAATGCAAGTTCCATACTTCAACAAAACCATCTGTCAGAACAAGCCCTTTTAAATGGTCTTCAATGAAACACAGTGTCCAATTATCCATTAGCATATGCAGAAAGCCTCAGATTACATATTTCCAGAACCTTAAGTGTTTGATGTAATAATGCCCCTCAAGGGAAGCTCGGTGTCCTTCTCTATTAGTTCCAAACTGACGATATTTGCCTAAACTGTAAATCTTTCACTCTGTTAAAAATATATTGGCTTATAAGTACATTATTGTAACTAATTGCAACTGAAACTTTCAATCCATCACTAACCGCTATTGTTCAAACTATAACTGTAAATTATGTATTAAAATCTATAAATTGGAAATTTGTACTACGTTATGTATAAAAGACCTATGGCGAAGCTCCCAGCCCAAATTAACAGAAGATCTAACTTGTATAATGTTTTCTATTTCAGCAGTTACAATATACCTTCTCAGTGAGTTTCAGAATCATAGTTTCAACAGCAGCTGCATCTGCTGATGACTTAAAAGTTGCTTCAAGCGTGCGTATAGCAACAGCAGTGTCCATGTTTACAGAAGAAAAATCCCCGTTGTCATCCTATTATATGATGTGATAATGTTAATAACGTATCATAAAAAGTCTAGTATGAAACATCCAAAATGCATTGAGCACATCAATCATCAATTCACCAGAAACATTCACCTGCCAGTTTTTACACATTGCGATTATCCTGTCAAAATCTGTATTTATTGCACGTAGAAAGTGATCAGAAGGACTTTGCATGATTGGGCAAGGAAATCCAGCATTTGAAAAATGCTTCATCAACATAAAATTATAAAAGTCAGTAACATATATGCATTCCATGTACAGACAGAAGATTAGGAAAAAAAAACAAAGTTTTTGACAATCTTGCAAACTCATCTTTTATCAAATTACATTAATAAATTAGAATCTATACAAAACATAAAAATTAAAATAAAGCCCCTTAAATATTTTGTTGTACAAAAAGAATTACTAACTCATAATTAATCAAATTACATGTGCAAAATTTGAGAATGTACAGAAATTACCTGCAAGCAAGCTAGTGTTTCTCCAAAGAAGAGTGTGTTTCCATTTGAAAGTAGACATATACGGTCAAAAAGGCCAAATACTTCTGTACTGCTCTGATATATGGTCAAGATGAGAGTGTAACCAGTGCTTGCTAGTCTCTTCAATGTAACCATCATTAAAAGTGCCGAGACACTTGACAAAACAGCAAAAGTTAATAAAAATGGCTTTAAAATATAGAACACAATCAAGCAACTGAGAATTATTACAATAAAAGGAATTAAATGAATTAATATAGACACCTGTCCAAATGATAAAGAGGTTCATCTATAAATAAAATACGTGGTCTCATCACAAGCTCCCTGGCAATGCTAACAAGCCTTCTCTCCCCGCTAGGAAGTCCTTTCATATAACAATGTCCACCTATAAGTTTATTTGCATGATCACCTAAAGACATTGCATGTATAGCATCCTCTACCACACTTTTTTTCTGACAAAAGAAACCGGGTAGCTGAAGAAGGGCAGAATAATACAAAAACTCCCGTACAGTGAGGGATCCAATCAGAGTGGTTTCTCTCTCCACATAACCCTGAAAGTAAGGTGGATAGGCAGATAAGTTCAATCAGATTGACTACTATAAACACAATGGAGATTCAATATTCAAAATTAAACGATCACCGAGATACTGAACTCACATAAGACCCATAGGGCATTTGTGATTTTGCTCCATTCACGAACACTTCACCATACATCCTGGAAGAAGAGTCCAATCTTCCTGAAGTAAAGAGAAAATCCATTTTAGCTTGGACAATTGAGAATACATTGTACAATCATGAAATGCTTGAGAAAGGAGGACAAAGGAAATGTGCTTCAAGACCTGCAATGGCTCGCAATAAGGTAGATTTCCCTGATTTAGCAGGCCCCATAATTACGGTCATAGTCCCAGGTAATGCATAACCAGTTGAACTCTTAATAACCTTATCAGAGTACTTCCGTTTACCCTTTATTGTAATGGTCAAATCTTTCCAGGCAACAGAAGCGCCAGCAATTTTTCGAGGAATTACTGCACCCTCCGGTAGACGTGGTGATGGCAGGGACCCACTGTTGAGCTTCGAAAGAGAAGGAGAAGCTGGTGTTGTTGCAATATTAATAGAGTCACCTCCTTCCTCAACTCTAACATCAATATCAGTATCATCCCACTCTGGTGAGTCCTCAAAGGAGATGGGCTGCCTGAGTGAACCAGGCTTACGCAGGTAGAAGAAATTGCTTGACGGCACCCTACTCGCCGGGCTGCTTGCTGATGACGATGAAGATCTATAATTATCTGATTGAGACTGTATTTCTTCCATGATTTCCAGTTACTTTTACCTTAACCTTACATCAAATTTTAAGCATAACTCACAAAGCAGCAAAATTCTCTTAGCGTCATACTCATTCAACCGTGCATTCAAGCTGTTACCAATACACAACTCTCATACACAACATTTTTCTGTACACACGGAACACTGTCTACCAGCAACCTGCCTTATTTTGCAAATCACAGATAAAAATTAAATCGAGAAAAAAAAATGGACAAAAGTTTGAGGGCAAATCACATCACAGTTCTCGTCTAATCTCATATACAGAACAAAAAGCAGACACCACCACAATGACAGCCTGGATAATGCAATGAACTAAAGTGTCTGGCTATTTTCATGGAATAGAAACTCGCTATAATGATTAATAATGCAAAACAAAACGAAGCAAAAGGGAAACAGAAAAGAAAAGATAAAGACAATGATTAATAATTCAAGGTAAAATGAAATAGTAGGGGAACATAGGAAAAATGAGATTAAAAAATCTTAACAGAAAAAATGACAGAACCATAACAAGTAAAAGGGCCATTGGGGGATGCAAAGAATGCAAGCATGCCCTAATCCTCCTCTCCATAGACACAAAACCCACATCTGTTTTCCAAGAAAATTGAGACAGGAAACCTCAAAATCAAACCTTTTACCCTGTATTTCCGTTTAAGACAACCCCTCCTCCCAACATAGACACCTCTTTTCACATTATTCATTTACCATTTAGCACAACAAGAAAACAAACTTCACATAACACACTAAACATAAAAACCCAAAAAACCAAAGAAGGTAAGAAAAAGAAAAACAAGAAAGACTCCTCACTTACTGCTAAGGTAAACCGACCAACCAACAAAACCCCACAAAAGCTTCAACCTTAATGGAGACCAACACGCACAAACTTGCTTAAAAAACAGATATAGAGGAAACAACATTGTACATACCCGGATCTAGGCAGAGCATGTGCTGAGATAGTGAATGTGAAAGCGAGAAAGAGAGTGAAGAAGCGGAATGAACTACAACACTCCTCGTAGCTTATATGAGAGAAAGAATATGGTTTGACCCACCGAACCCGGTTTTTTTGTATTTTGTTTGCTTTGCTTCTTTCTTTTCTTTGCATTTCGCATCTCAGTGTCTCTCACTCTCTCTCTCTCTCTCACAAACACACTTCTTTTTTATCTTCTTTCATTTTTAATTTTTCTTTTTACTATTTTTCTCCCATTCTTGTCTTTTCTTTTATAGTGTGGCTTGCACATATTTAGTCTTTCTTTTTCCTTTTCGTCGAGACAAGTGTTGTGTCTAATGATGTTGGCTTCCAAGTGCCAGCGCGACAATTCTAGGTTACCACTTTGCTAACAGCCAATAAGTGCGTGCCACCTGTTAACTCCGACCCTTTTCAAGTGAACCCATCACTATTGATTCGATAATAATAACGTCATTTCTATGAAACTACAAACTTATGTAAATTTATTGTACCTTTTTTTAACTGTATTGTAGTTAATCACATTAATTACAATAATATAGAGAATTTTCCTAGTATTGTAATTAGTCAATAAGTTAACTAATTACGCATAGCTATTTAAATGATGTGTTGGTATTTGATACTTGTGTCGGACATCGACACTCGTATGATATTTGTAGGATACGTTGAAATGTCCAATTCAAAAAGTATTTGTTAGATTTCTGACAATTCTAGTACGGTTTTCAAAATTCAAACTTTATTGTATAAATTGTTATTATAAAACTAAGAAACAAATCATTGGAAATTAGTTATGAAAAACATCTTTCCGTTCGAAAAAATAATTTGTAACATACTTGAACACATACATCTTTATTGTCAATTTATACAATTTATAATTATATAATATATAAATTTGTGTCTTATATTTTAGATATTTTTTCTGTATTTGTGTCCATGTTGGTGTCTCTGCTACATAGATAGAGAGAGACAGTATTGCAAACAAAATCGTATTTCTATACCATTAATTCACTGAATTTTTATAATTTAACTTTTTTTACTTATATATAAGGAAGTTTACCCCTTGAAAAAAAAAACTTATGGAAGTTTTATTGCTTATTCGTAACTATTTTTCTTTCCTCAATTTTTCATATCTATCTATTGTAACTAATATAAATTTTAAAAATTTATTAGCTGCTTGATAGAAGAAAAAAAAGACAGAAAGTTTCTTAAAATGTGTAAAATAATGTCATTATATTGTATACAAACAAATATGTTTAAAACTAACTCAAAATAATACTAACAATTTCCATAGGTTATAAGACTAACAATGTAAACATTATACTATGTAACTTCTAATATTATTTTATATTGATTAGATTTGATTTTAATATTGTACTATAAAGTGTATAGGAATTAAATACTTGTTTTGCAGACATGGGACTTTTATTCTCGTATTTGATGAGGCAATTAAGAGTGTAGGCCATTTGGCTTCACCAAATAATAGTACTAAAATAAAATATATAATACCCCTTGTTCGTACCTTTAGTTTTTATAAAATACTTTTTTATGCCATGCACTTTAAAAAAATAAAAGGTGTAATTGACTATTTATAATACATAAATATCATACCAACTAGTTTCTTTTTCTTTTTATTTTTTGGAGTTAAAATATAATAGATTAGTTTGATCAAAGATTCAAATTGTGATTCTTTGACCTAATCCAATGAATTAAAAAATTTAGTAAACAAACTGATTACTTATTTATTTATATTTTTTTTATAAATATTATCAACAATATTTTTTCACCAAAAAGCTATTAATCATTTTTATTAATCACTCTCATATAAGAAAAATTAATTATGTCTATCAAACTCTTCTAAAAAAATCTCCACCTTCAATTTAGACGTGTATGTACGTAGATGATAGTTTTATTCTTAACACCTGTAATTAGAATATTTGATATATTTATTAAAAATAACATTTTCAAGAAACAAAGTTTTTGGAAAATGACTTTTAAACAAATTTTAAAACACAGAAAAAAAATCATAGAGAAAAGAAACTAATTGTCTCAAATTAAATATAAAAATATTTTTAAAATACCATATTAATTTTTATTAAATCATTTGACGTAGTAGTGGTTTAGACAATGGTAAAAATAACACATTACCTATTCATTTGTAAGAAAAAACTTATACAAATTACTCTCAATAATGTTTTTCACCAAATAAAAAAATTTAATTATTTATGTTAATAATAATTACCGAGATTAAATTCTACAAATTATATGTCAAATTTTATCTTCTATCAAACTCTTTTAAAATAATCTCTACCTTCAATTTATACATGTATGTACGTAGAGTATAATTTATTTTTTTATAATTGCAATTAAAGTGTTTTATTTATTTACCTAAAGAAATCGTTTCCAAACAGCAAAATTCATGGAAATAACTTGTTCTATACTTCCATAAGTGTCACATTAATTAGGAATTAATGTTAAGATACTTTATATACATCATTTTCTTTATATTTATTAAAATACTTGATAAAGTTATAATAAATCTAACTGGTTTCAAACCCATGATCATTAAATCTGATACTATTATCCGAATACTAATGTAAAATAAAATAACATATTAATAAATAAATAAACATTCAAAATTTACTAAACATTTATGGTGGATGTGGTGTTTTTTTTTATGTAAACAATATAGTTTTCTTTATTTTTTATTAAAATGGGTAATTTTAACAAAAAAATTGAAATACAAAAATCGTACATCAGAACACAACTTTATACTTTAATAAATTAGGAGATTTTTTTCTTTTATTTTATACTACTGAAGTGTGCTCAAAGTCACAACTTTATATAATTTTTTTTTAAGTCGTTATAGAGAGCATGATTTCAGTATTTTTAATTTTTTTTTAGTTTTGTAGAGAAAACCTCCTTACAATCACGATTTTGATTTTTTATTTTATTTTTTTTATTAATAAAATATTATAAAATAATCATTAAATAAAAGTTAAAAAATAAAAATAATTAGTTTTTATATTGATTAAATTATTTAATTAATTAAATATTAATTTATAAATAATTTATACCTATATATAAAGGGGATTCCCCTCTTAACTGCTCTTAATTTTTTTTTCCTATTTTATACTTATTTTAATATTTAATTTTATTATTGTATTATGGTCATTGTGTCATTTCTTATTCCCCTCTTAACTGCTCTTAATTTTTTTTTTCCATTTTATCCTTATATTAATATTTAATTTTATTATTGTATCATGGTCATTGTGCCCTTTCTTGTTTTTTCTACAATATTTGGTATACGTAGTGCGGTTTTGAATTGAAAGAGAGGTGTAAAAGCGGTTTTGAATTGAAAAGATGTGGAGGAACAGTTATGGATTGAGAGAGATGTGGAGAAACGGTTATGAATTGAAAGAGAGGTGGAGAAACGGTTATGAATAGAAAGAGTGTCTGTTGTATGAGAGAGAAATAAATTTTATTAAAATATTTGAAATAAATGGAACAACCGTTTGAATTGAAAGAGATAATTTATTTTGAAAATTAATTGCATAATGAGAGGGAGTGTTTGTTTTATGAGAGAGAAATAAATATTAGAAGATGTGAGTAGTGGCCAAAAGTGAACAATTTGATTATTACTGAGGGGTTACCACTTTCTTCAGTAGTTTTCACCGTCACCATTTACATTTACTTTCTTACGAATGAGTAGTTTTCACCAGTTACGTCCATTCCCTTATAAGGAGTAGTACCACTTTCTTCCACTTCCTTATAAGAAGTAGTTTTCACCCGTTGCATCCAAAGAAAAAAAATGCTCATAAATTTTGACACATTTTGAACCCTCTTCCTCCACGCTCCATGTTCTTCTCCTACTCTCACCCATCTTAGTCCCTCTTCAATCACCACTGTACAACAACAACCACCATTGCTTCCTCCTTCTCGCACTTCCCAAAGCATTCGAAGGAGAGACGTGTCTCATTGTTATAGGATTTGAACATTTTTGTTTCTATTGCTTTCTTAATTTTTTTTTATATTTTTGTATGAATCCTAAGCCCAGCTTTGCGGGCAAAGTTTTTATGTCTACTGGTGTTTTGATTTATTAGATATTACATAAGTTGGAAGTTTGGTAATTTGTATTTAGTTTATTATTTTATTTTTTTCAACTTCTTTGCCATGGAAGATGTGGATTCAATTGATATGGTGATAGATTCTACAACTTC
>Ga0123342_1001507_pt1 | contig 39115 bp, 16 predicted proteins | sample Turbeawhitnodule_FD_89960 | JGI IMG/M metagenome (GOLD analysis project Ga0123342, IMG submission 89960) | Root nodule microbial communities of legume samples collected from Mexico - Turtle bean Mexico white nodule | ecosystem: Host-associated > Plants > Roots > Nodule | place: Mexico: Nepantla...
TAAATTGGGCTTTATTATGATTTTTATTATCCTTTCAGGTTTCGGTTTAAACCTCTCGGTTTCAACCTTTTTCCCTTGTTTACTCAATGTTGTTCTCGGCCTAAACCTCTCGGTTTTAGCCTATCAGTACATTTTAAATATTGATTTGTAAAATAAAATACTTTTCAAATAATGTCTACTTAATTTTAATATATATATATATATATATATATATGTGTGAGAATACGTCAATTAGAATACATAAAGAAAACAATGTATGTTTGGCACAATTAGAGAGATTGGTTTTTTACTATTGTTTTTTCAAAAATATATGTTAATAATAGATAATTTTACATAAAAAATACACCTACATATATATGTTACACATAATTCTATTTTATATAATGCTTCGTTTAAAAAAGTAGTTTTTATAGAATATTCACATTTATAATATTAATTATTAAAAATGAAAAATTACACACATAGGCCTTTTGCATTACAAAATAGATAAAATAGGAAGCAAGTTAATTGCATAAAATAAAAGGTATGTATAAAGAGACAAACTATATAAAGTAAAATAAAAATGCGTGTTAGAAAGTCTTATATTTATAAAAAATAGTTTTTTGTTTAGAGAGAAATTTTTTATTTTGAATGTTATTATTTATCTAGTAGAAATTAAATAACTCTAAGAAGCAAATGTCAGACCTAATTATTTTATTATATGATTCAATTAAACAATTCGGATTTAAATATTAAGTTAAGGTCAAGCCTGAAATATAATTTAATCTCATTTCTTTATATATATATATATATATATATATATATATATATATATATATTATAACTGATCAAAAGCTAAACTAATCGAAATACTATAAGATAAAATTGTATAGTAATTAAGATTTTATGTTGATTAAATTGATGTGTTGTGTTCCTAATAAAAATTAAAATTAATCAGAATTTTTTTGGTTAGATTAGGTATTGATTCAGTTAAAACTCGTGGTGTCCTCGTAAACTGCTACTACTTTGGTTCTACACATTACACTTCTCATACCACTTTCTTTCTCTTCCATTTTTCTCTGCACAAATTTTCCATTTGGACGAAACTAATGGCTAGGTCTGCAAAAGGGCATCAAGATGAATTGGAGGACGATGAAGAAGAAGAAGAATTTCTAACTGCAAACACCTCTACCTCTCTCAACAAAGGTCTCTCTCTCTCCTCTCTCTCTCTCTCTCTCTCTCTGGTTTGGCTGTGCAACACCCGACAGGGTTTATCGATTGATTCGTTGATGGGGGTCTCAAAGTTCTTATCTTTTTACCTCTTCGATAGCATTCTGCAATTCAATTTTCAATTTTGAACATAATTATTTGTTACGTTTTGTGACTTGGCAGTGAAGGTGGACGAACCCAGCACGGGAAAGAGGGTGAATACGCATCGTTCAAAGCATTCAGAGACTGAGCAACGTAGAAGGAGCAAGATTAACGAAAGGTGGCCTTTTGAATGAAAAAATCATTATTGAGTTAATTGTTCGTGTGTATAGATTTTGAGTGGAAGTATGATGTGATTCTGTATTAGTATTTATTATTTGGCAATGTTTGAAAAAAAAATATGTTTGTGTCCCAGGTTTCAAGTTCTGAGAGATCTCATACCTCAAAATGATCAGAAAAGAGACAAGGCATCCTTCTTGTTGGAGGTGCTTCATTCGACATTTAACCATTTGTTTCTTGTGTACATCTAAATGGATGATTTTACTCTTGTAAACTAAATTAGAATTTTGTTTTTTTCTTCAGGTTATCGAGTATATTCAGTTCCTACAGGAAAAATTACAAATTTATGAGCAGTCTTATGAAGGATGGAGTCAGGAGCCAACGAAATTAATTCCATGGGTAAAGTTATATGGAATGGTGTAATGTAAATATTTTTCCGTGTGTGTGTTCACTCTGGACCTTGATTTATGAAATGTTGCGAAATGCATGACAATAGCTTTCCTCACTGATTTGGTTCCACCTATTATCTAAGATTGGATCTTGTAATGGCAGTCTAGTTGGACTTTGGACCTACACAATTGCACGACATTGTGATGTGAGACTTGCAATTCTCTGATTATATAAGGATTCATTTTATACAGACTGCAAAAGAAACAACAATGACTACAAAGCCTTATTTTCCCTAAGTAGGGTCACCAACATGGATTTGGGCACACCAATGTACCTGGTCATTTGTCATGTCCTCATGGTTGCCAAGTGCATACAATTTCTTATACAATAGTTTAAGTTCCTTTCATGCTTAGGATTTCACTACTTTATGCTCTTTCTCTGAATTCATACGTCTCCTTGTAGAGTGTTTTTTTTTTAATTTACAATATCCTTTTTCTTCCAGAGCAAGTAGCCCAGTATGCATATTTGAATGAGTTCAGGGATGACATTGTGGCAACTTAGGTGAACTATTTGTCACAATGGTTGGTTGTGGCCTACTGCCTTGAAATAGTGACTGACTTTTTATCTAAAGTTTATTTGTCACAATGTTTTCAGAGAAATCATCACGGGCCTGCAGAAAATCCTACAGATCCTTCTCAAACTATACAAAATGGGTCTGTTGATGAGAAAAATAACAGTGCCTCTCCATTGTTTCACGGAAATATACCGAACCCTATGGAGTCTGATTTCTCAATGATGACTGTTCAGAAGGGCCACATCCCTTGTTCATCTACCGATGCGGTTCCCTTGACCATGCAAATGCGATTGGACATGTTTGATCCAGTTGTTAGCAGTGGTATGACTACCCAACATCTTCAGGAATCTGTTTCTAACGTTGACATGCATTCCCATACCCAGCCACAATTGTGGCTTGATAAATCAAACAAGGACAACTATATTCTTCCACATGATAGTACAATGAAGGAACAGGAGGAGCTAGTTATTGAATCTGGATCAGATAGCATTTCTAGTGCCTATTCTCAGGGGTGAGTTTTTTTTATATAAGTTCAACAGTAGTTTTTCTTCATCAATCTTGTGTTAATTGTTTGCTTGAAACTATAATTAGAAAGGGTGAGCAGTGTGTGTTAGGAGTTCCACATTAAGTATGATGAACTATTTGGTGTGGTACTTAAGCCTAGAAGTTCTCCCATCTAACAGACTAGTCTTTAGGGTTGGAATCTCCTCTTGTGCTTAAGTCCTGACAGTGTGTGGCCAGCATGAGCATGACCATTCCCTGTCCTTTTCTTAAAAATATAAAAAACAAATGAACAAAATTATAGAGTGGATTGTTTTAAGTCAAAATGCTAGTTGTTTTAAATCTATTGCTATTCTCTCTTGCATTTGATTAACATTGAACATTTTTTGTTATTGCACCTATTATTCTCTCCTACTTTTCTAAGATCAACTCTCGAATAGGTGCACGAGGCTGTCAATTAAGATTCTTTTTATAGAACACATATATGCAAAGGCATCATTACAGTAGTTTATAGGTACTGTAGTCTTAACTTCTCAACTAACTTGTTAGGCTGTTACTGGTAGTTGGAGGTTCATTACAGGTAGTTATATGTTTGTTACAGGCAGTTAGAGCTCTCTTGTATTCTGTTAAGCTTGTTTCAGATCCATTAGCTATATACTTGATTGTTCTCTGTTACTCTTCAAGGATTACAAATTCATTTTCACATGAAATCTGGAATCTCCTTTCTCTTCTCTTTCAACCTTACATTCTTACTTTCTTATTTGAAATTACTATTATCAATTTAAATCTTGTATTAAAGTGAATGAATTCATCTTGTCAAAAGTAAATTGTTGGAAATTCGTTGTACTTACAATTGATCGTGGGAATCTATCCTCAAAAAAGGGGGAGGAAATTTGGCACAAGAATTTTTTGGTTCCCACAACCTTGTTGCATTTGACATTTCTTTCTTCCTCACCTGCTTAATATGCAACTGCACCTTTTAGGGACATTAATTCTTTAGCACTTGAGTCAATTACCTCAAGCATCATTAAAGGGAATATATCATTTTTGTCACTGTTGATCCAGTTTTTATGTGTTTTAACAGAATTTTAGATACTCTCACGCAAGTGCTGCAGTCTTCGGGGGTAGATATGTCCCAAACTAATCTCTCGGTGCAAATTGATGTTGGTAGACGAGCAAATGCTGAGTTGGACCCCTCTGCATATAGTTCAAAGGTTCATTTATGCACCATGTTCTTAGCACCAACTTTGTTCTGACTTGAATTCAATTGAATTATTTTTTGAACATACTTTGCAGCATTGTTATTTCCCTTTTGACATAGAATTAGCCTATGAAAGTATTATTCATTAGAAAGAGAGTAAGAAGAAATTGCTGCCAACGTATATCTTTATACTTGAACTGGCCAATTTAGAACTAGTAAATCAACATTGTCACTGTTACAGTGCATTCTAATCAAATTCTAAAATTAATATCATATATTATTTGATTCATTCAGGTTCATGAAAATCAATTTGTGAGCAACCCAGCAATATCACGTTCTGGAGTTGATTACTGCAATATTGAATCCGAACAAAGTTCGAAGAGGCTCAGACAAGAAGCAAGCTAGAGGTCCCTCTCATGCTTATTTTGTGGCCAGTTTCATTATTTTTTGTCTTCGGATGAGAGTAAAAGAGGGATTGGGTGGATCACTTCATTTTTGCCATGCTGGTTAGAGCCAGATAAAATGTATATTTCACGATACTGGTTTTGGTACTATGACATTCAGAAATAAAATATTAAATATGCTTGTGCTTCCACTAATTTTCCATTTTATCGCCTTCAATGTCATAGAACATTCATGGTCGTGTGATACAACATGGCCCTATTCATACAAAAACTATATGTATTTTACATTCTGGTTATACAAGCTACTTTTGGCCAAAAACATCACCTATTTAGGTTGTTGCTGATATGAATAAACAAGGAAGTTATTATCTTAATATACCCTAGTGGCTCTTTGTATCAAGCGCAAAATATTATTTTAGTATAGCTGTAGTGAAAACCTAGTATTTTGAAATTTCTTTAACAGATAAGTTTTAGTAGTAATGCGGGTAATTCTTGAAGGCCAAGTTCATTGGTACCAATCTGGATGAGAGTTTACACGTGTGAGAATTAAGTCACATCAAAATTTTGTTAAGAAACTACACACAATATAATATTCTTAATAATGAGATTACTTCACGTAAATGACTTGTATCCAGAACTTGTTCAAGTAGTGTCACCTAAAAAATGAATGTTCTGGTAATAAGCCATAAAGTTGATAATCGTTTATCAATATTTCTGTTTGCCAATTACTTCGCTTACTCCCATAAACAAATTCGTTAAATAATATTGCTTAACTTAAGCATTCTTTGCAAGCAAATTCATCATTGAAGATGATCTTATCATGCAAGTTCAATGCGTCAAATCTTGTGCAAGCAAGAGAAAACAGTGCATAGATAGGGTATAGTGCAGGCAAATATCCTTGTCGGGAAAGCATTCATGGACCACAAAAGTATTTGCATGAGATCCCACAACCAACTGGGGAACATTTCTTCGACAATTACTTTATTTCACCCCTGTAATTGTGTCCTGCAATTTCTCATTACTCATTACAGCAGAATATGATAAAATACTGGTATCACCCAACTCACTTTTATAAACTAAACTGCAATTTTGCACAGGCTCATGGAGAAGTTTTTGCAATAAATGCTAAAAACTAGCAGCCTTCATAAAGTTGGATTTTTTATAATTCGGGAGAGAACTTTCTATAATAGTTTTTAAATTTTCCCAGAAATGTATTCTTCCATGATAAATTGTTTTCATGAAGTTACTTACAATATCAATAATCCAAAATGGTTAAATACTAATTCTATATTATTTATTTTAGATTTCTTTTAAATTCCATTTTTTTGAAAAACTTCCAAAATGTGTAAGTGTAAAGATTTGGAAAAGTTATTAGGGTCATTCCATTGTAATAGAGAGGTCCATGGAAAGCAATTGTACATTTCTTCCTGCATCCCAAAAGAAGGCTTTTAGTAGGGTTTGTTGCATATGCTACACGTTTGTCACAGAGCAATGCCAATTTAGAGTTTGACACAACTAGATTGAGCTCGCCAATAAACTCACATTCTGCTATTTGCAATGAGGTGCTGGTTCATATGGAAGGCATAGTTTTCTTGGACCACACTTGGAGGTATTGCTGCTTGGACCACACTTGGAGTTATTGCTACTTGGATTGGACCACACCAGAATAAATTGATGCTTACCAATAATAGGCGGTTTCTACGTACATGCATGAAAGAATACCATCCCGTCTTTTAGTTCTTCAGGTTATATATACCATTCATACTACTATTATCTGATTTTGCACACTACTCTATATCAGTTCCCCACTTCGCAAAATATTGTAAGTTTCTTATATTTTAATCCATAATTCCATTAAAAAAAATTAGTATAAAACTGTTTAAGTGACTGAGAATAAAAAACGTTTTGTAAAACAAAAAGAAATTAGAAGTTTTAATGTTTTATATCAGAAACTAAGTAAATAATGTTCACAATCTTATGGGCTAGGATAGAGATTTACTTGAAAGAAAAGTTGGAAGAAAATTTATAACACTAGTCATATCTTAGTTCTATTCCTTCAATAAATAAAATGGATGATTTACTAGTCTCACAGGTATAAAAATGAATTAGACTAGTACAGTCTGAGTATCTGCAGCAAAAATAAGCAGGAAGTTTTAGTAGCAAAGAATTCAAACTGCACTTGAACCTAATATTAATTACGAAGATAATGCAATGTTACAACAAAACTGACATGTCGTCAACAAATTAGCCTATATATTGAGAACTTGAGCCAAAGGGATAAATCACTAATGTGATGGGATGATTCTCAGCAAACATGTTTTCTGAATCAGAGTTTAGGAGCCATATTTACGCGGCTTTAAGTGCTTCTATCACCCAAAACTGAATCCAGTAAGCGACAGTTGGAAGCAGCAATTGATTATGTACATGAATCTGAAGAATGGAAATCCATTATTTATTGTTAGATGAAGCAGCAACACATGAGCTTGATGTCACCTATCCCCACCCTCATCTTCTTGATCCTCAAATTGATTTTCTTCTTTAGTGATCACTTCTGCATCACCTTCATGATTTTCAGCACTTTGTCTAAAGAATAACTCGGATACAGAATCATCCTCATCTACAACAACCTCTTCATTTTCCTTATCTTTTGATAGAGAAACTGGACCGCTGTCCATCCATGCAGGACACCGGCGAGCAACGCCAAGAGCTTTCCATAACTGGGAAGTGGAGGGGCTAGAAGAATTCTTTGATACTTCAAAGGAGTCACGCCGTGAACAGGAGCATTCGGGTACTGGATGAGAGAGAAAGGATTGCAGCTTTGATTTATTTGATGCTTCTATAATTCCATCAAGTAATGTTTTTGTCATATGCCTGCGAACCGATTCTAACCACGTACGATTTGCATGATGCATGTGCTCCCGAATCTCGTCTAAAAGTTTAGCAGCTTCCTTTCTGCATCAATGTATGCATGATTACTAAGTATCATAACTGCCCATCTTCAACTTTAAATGGCATTAATGAAGCTTCTGTTTGTAAACATATGAATTTAGAAAAATGTCCTAATCATGTTGCTCTAACTAATACATTGCCTTCAGTTGCCTTGGATTTTTAATGACACAATTGACAAGAAACATTATATTAAGGCTTTGGAAACATCGACAACCTTATGTTATCTTTTAGTTAATAAGTTTCTCAAATATGAAAGAATTTGAACTTTCAAGCAAAAATTGCATTTACATATATTGAAAATAGAGGAATTTACCTGTCAAGTCTAAATGTCTTTGATGCTGCTGACTGATATAACCTGTGCCCCATCACCAAGCTAGCAAAATTTGGATGCCCCTTCCCATCAAGGTCAAATCCAGGGATGAATACATCAGCTTCAACACAAATCACATAATCAATAGCCTCCCATAGTAATTTATGGGCATTGGTCCTCAGTTCCATAACTGTATTATCAGGCTCATTATCACTCTCAGCAACCCAACCCCACCAACCTTCTATGTTGTATGATTTTGGCCTTGCTGGAGGTGGAGGAAGTGGGCGAGGGCGTGGACCTGCATTTTTCCAAGCTGCACGCTTTGTCACTTCTTCAGTGAAAGGTGGTGGTCCAGGAGTATTAACAAGGTTCACCTCTTGCCCATAGAGCCTAATCATCTCCCAAGGAGTGCTTAGAGAAGTTCTATCAATAACATTTTCGAACATAGCATGAAGAGGAATCAACATTCTTTGACCACCAAAGACTTCTCCCCCAGATACATATATAATCGCATCCCTTGAGTATCCATATGCGCGCAGAAGAGTACCAATCTGCAAGAGACCATATAATCAACCAGGGTAGTAATCTCTCTCAAAACATATGGCATTGGTATAAATCTGCAATAAGTGTAAATGACCAATCTTTGGAGAGAGTATACAACCAATTCATTGCTGATGAACAATTTGACTATAAAAAACTAAAAGAAAATCTTACCTCCTCGGGCATTAATGGACAGGAACCTTTTAGTCTTTCCTCGGCTGAGTTGATTAAAAGCTTCCCCTTGACAATGCCACGTTTAATCATCCAAGACCGTTTGTGTTGAATAAGTTCAGTATGTACATCCTAGCAAAAAAATCATCATAGCTCAAATATTAAGAGATGAGGAAGTTTAAGAGACAGTTATCACAGATTGATCATATACCTGGAACAGTTCTGCACAACCATGATACGCTAAAGATTCTCTAGTCATGCCAGGGTCAAATGCAATGAATGGACGGCCAGGAGCTCGTAACCTACAATCATATAATGAACTGTACATAAGCCAACAGGAGAGAAAGTGTATGAATGAGAAAAACAAACTTATATGAGAGGAGAGAGTGAACTTGCCTCTGCAAAATCTTAGCAGAAAGTTCCTGGATTTCTTGTCGAAACTTAAGAGCGTGAAAAGATACTCTGCATCTCAACCTTTGATATTCTTCAAAATCGGGAGGAAGAGTGGCCTAAGAAGGGAGGGGAAGCAAAGAGAAACAATCACTTGTAGGTACTTTCAATAAAGGCACGAGAAGAACCATTTAAACTAACAGCTTGCGTGGTGTAGTGCAACTGCAAGCTGAAGAACTAAAGACAGAAGAATGAGAAGGATAGCAGCATGAATGTTGTATGTCACTCAATGTGGCAAAACACTAACATAATCTTTCCAAATAAGCTCATCACAGGCAATCCCCCAATTCAGAAATTAAGAATATCAATCCCAGGAAAGTAATAAAAGAAAGTTCCTTATACTGCTCTTCAACACATCATAGGGTTCCCAAAATTAAAATATCGGCAGTGTTTATTGGATTTCACCAAGTCAATTGCATTCAAACAAAAATAAACAAATTCAAAAAATAAACCTTTGAATTTGAACTCTGAAAGGAAAATTTAGATCAAAACAGGTTATGAATAGGTTAAGCAAAAGCTTCCTTTACCTTCAAGCATCCACCTTCAGAAACAACTAGTTCAACCACCGAATGTGACTTTAATACAGGGAGAACATGATGAAAATAATAAAAAGGTGATGCTGAATATGGAACTCTAAAAACAGGAATCTCTTTCTTTCTCCTTGCACCTTTTAGGTCTTTTGGAAGAGTTCTCACAACAGTGACGTCTTTTGCTAATGATAGGACAAATTGCTCTTCATTATATAGGTATGCAAAACTCTTGAACTGAGAGCTGGATAAAAATAATTATACAAAAACACAGTGAAATAGTTTAAACACATAATTTAGATCATATCAGACTGAGTTAAATATAAGCTTCTGTAATTTCATGGAAGGATAGTAACCTTATTCCCTTGCTGCTGGTTGTTGATTGGATCTCAGGCATAGCTAATGTAGCATTGAGAAGACGAGCAACCACAACAACATCACATATCTGAAAAAACAAGATAATGCTACAGGTTCAGTTCAGAATGATTTAAATATAACATGTTTCAAAACCTTCAAACTTAGAACCACCCTTACCGAATTCCTGATCTCATGAAAACCACCTAGTATCCGGACAAAAATAAATCCATTTGTTTGTGAAACAGGATCTGTCAGGAAAGATAGAGATATTTTCTTTGAGAGAGAGAGAGAGATAAAAGATTAAACAGTAATCTACAGAAACAAAAGTGTCTTCCCTCCTGCAAGGAACTTATTTAGTTTTACATGTAATATAAAGTATGAAAATAAAGGCAATGTTATTTAAATTACAGTGTATCTTACATATAAAAACATAGGGAAACAAAATCAAATGCATGTTGAGCAACACATTTAAAGATCCAAATGTTTGATAATTTGCATGGTGAAATCTTTGGGATTATGAATGACAAAAAGTCTGACAATCTTGGTATATACACATGAAACATTACAGAAAATGAAAGGAAATACACGTGCTCGAGGAAATATAAGATCAGGGCAACACATAATCATACTGGTCAAATTTTCTTACAGAAGACATAAATATAGAGATACACAAATTGAAGTCCAAACTCCACAGACCCCTTCGGATAACTCGATATCTTATATTATCAATTAAGCATGTTATTATTAGCTTATTATAGTAGGTGATATAATTGCTCATCAATGAGAAACACAAACATTCGCAATACTACTCCAAGGATAATACATAAATTTAGACATCAATTATCATGGACAGGAAAGCAATTTTACCTCAAGAAGAAGCACTAAACTGAAAGGAATGAGTTCCAGTCACACAACATCAAATCACATGCTTATATATGATAGAGGCACTGCATTGGCTTTACATAACCAGATACTCCTAAGTCCATTCTTATAGTAGCATAAAAGAAGCCACGAAGAGGCTAAAATTTCTATAGATTGCCTATTTTTTATACAGTTCAGAATCAATAATCAACACATTTTGGCAAAAAGACTACCCCAAAATAAATCACAAGTTTGGTCAGCAGAAAAGTCAATATCAAATAGACCAGCACAAAAACCTCTAAAGTTTCAAGCAATAGAAATGTTCAGCAAAATGATGAAACACGGAACTCACCAGCATAATTTCCTTGCGGATTTGAATCCGGATAAAGTGATTCAAGACGCTTCACCGGACCCCATAATCTTCTATGAGAAGGACTCTGCAGCACAAATAAGAACAACAAATATTTGAAACAGAAAAATAAAGGGACAAAAAACAAAATAAAAGAAAATCCATAAATGAAAACAGAGTCCAAAAGCTCATTGGGCAATGAATCCGAATACATAGGAGCCACACCGTGCTCCTAGTTCAGTTAAACGTGGCAACCGACTGATCCAAGCCAATGAACAAAAGCAACGTTGTCGAGTTAATTTCCATGAAAAAAGAGAAAAACATAAACCAGCACAACAAATAACTAGACCCATACGCGGAAAATGACACGGAATGTTGTCCCTTGTCATTTTCCGGAGCACAAAGCCAAAACTTTGAACCGCCAAGACTCCCTAGAATGTTGGGGATACCACAGCAATGCAAAGGCAAAACCCCACTTGAAATTACAGAAAAAGGTGAGATCTTTGCGTGAGATATGTGATTAGAGGATTACATTTGTGATGGGAATTGGTTTCTCGAAGATGGGTCTCCAAGAGAAGATTGTGATGGAGGAGTCATAGTCAGCAACACCCATTTGAGTGAATCTAGCAAGAAGGAAGTGAATAAAGATAGAGAAAGCAGAGAGCACAAGGCCAAAGAGGCCAACCCATTTCATCTTTGACTTCATTTTGAGTTCCCCTTTCATTGAGAAGTGAGAGAAAATGTCTCACTGTTTCTCTGTGTGTCTCTGCAGAAGAGGAAGTGAGAAGAGAAGAAAGGAAACTGAGGAAGGAAGTGTGGAAGATTCAGAAAGGCGTTGGAAGCAATGAGATTGAAAAAGGCACGTGTTAAAGCATGTTTTCTCCTGTCTTCATACACAGACCACAAAGAAGGGAGTGTTTTGTTTGTTTGAGTTGGATCAGGACAGGAACACTTTCTCTATCTTCTTCTCTTTCTCTTTCTATTTTTTTCTTTTCAAATTTTGTTTTGCCATTTTTTATTTTTCTTTTCTTCCCAACAAAATTTAGCAGTTTCAAGGACATGGAAACGGATGCTGCGCCCTTGTGTTCACATCTTCGTCAGCGTTATTAGCTGACCCATCATACACAGCAGGTAAATAGTAACTTTTGTGTGATATTTATATAAAAAATAAAAAAAACTGTTTTTATTTATAAACAACTTTTGTAAATAGCTCTTATCATAACATACTTATGATTGTGGTTTTAATTAATAACATTTATGTAATTAAAAATTATTTTTATTTGATAAAATAATTCTTTAAAGTATTTTGGCATTTCCTTTTACAAAAAAAATAAAAAGCTATGTATAGATCTCATAATATTATGTAATAATTTTGCTAAAAAAAAGTAGTGATAAATTATATGTGGTTAACTAAAAAAATGTGTTCAACATAAATTTAGACTTCTTCCTTTCTATTTTTGTATAGTAAGTTAATTTCATAACATCTCAATCTTTGATTAATTGTTTAAAAAAAAAAATTGTTTATCCTTCTTTCCTTATATTTTCATCACAATTTCACCTTAAACTCTTGAACTATCTCAAACACTTCAAAATATGATCATTTATCCAAATTAAACTCATGAAAACATGTGTTTTTACCTCCCTTGTAATGTAATATAAGATATCTTATAAATTTGTCCATATATAACGAACACTCATAGTGAACCTCATTTTCTACATTTTTATTCAAATGTCATTTAAAGAAAATGAATAAAATCAAAACAAAAAAAAACATAATTTTATTATCGCTCATACACTTTCAATGCAATGTCATCCCACTAAAACAATCAATGATCTTCAACTCTAAACATCACTTTCCATTGAAAGCCCCAATTTATGAACAAATGCAAGAAAAAAAAATATTTACCAATTTTAAAAAACATGTTTCAACTAAGCACAACCAACAAAAAAACACACAATGACAAAACACTGTCTTCTTCACCTCGCTTCCAGTCGCAACAACAATGAGACAATTGTAACTTCTCAATAACAAACACATTATTCTATACGACAAATGATTCAAAAAAAATCGGTCAAATGAAGTCACTATTTTGTTTCTCCTTCTAAATACAATCACAAAACCAATGGATCAACATGGACGTTATAATAAAGTCTATTATAAAACTCATTAATGTCTATGTCTAACATAATATCTTACCTAACTTTACAAAATGTAAGAATTTAATAACACTTTTAGTGAGTGACGAAATTCAGTTCTTCATCAAAGTTCAACAACTAAAAATATATTTAACCTAATTTTTTTTCAAAAAAAAATTGTATTAGACTAAGATTATGATTTTTTTATAGATATATTTACATTGGATTTGGATAAAAAAAATAACTAATGTTTTTTATTTGTTTAAATGAAATTATATTTCTTAAAAAAAATATAAATTCAAAACAAATAAATATAATCAATAATAAATTACTTCAGTTCGAAATAATCATCCATATTGATATAATATTTACAATTTTAATTTTAAATAAAGAAAAATACATTATTAAGTTCAACCAGAAATTGAATTCGATTAAGTTTAAAAGCTTATAAATCCATTGAATTAATTCCACGAATTTTATTTCGTAAAAATAAAATTAAGAAACAAGGTGAAATATAGTTTGACTAAAAATGTATTTATTTAATAATATAAAATATTTTAAATTACTATGTATTTTTTAAGTTAATATATATCTATAATAAAAAACTATATTTTATAAAATTTTGTCTATATTCATAATAAATTTATTAATTCGTACTATAATTATTTTCTAACTGATGGAAAAAATATATTATTTTCCACACTACCATTATTGAGACGAGCCACGTGTGGTGACGGTGAGATCCAAGGAAAAGAACACAAACTTATCTCGTATTTTGATCGTGATTTTTCGACCATAACGAGGATTTTATTTTACAATAATTTCTAATGTAATTTTTATTTATGAATTATGAAAACGAAACAATAATTTGAATTAAATAACGATACTAAAATACTTGAAATTGTATTTAATTCTGGTTAAAAATGAAAGGACATTCTAGGGAATAATACTGGTTAGTTAATTTTGCTTTAAAATTAATAAAAAAACGTAATTTTGAGTTTTTTAAAACTACCAAATTATTTGTATATAATTTTTAAAATTAAATTAATCATTATTTATAATTTCACGGAATTAAAAAATTATAAAGAGACAAAGTTAAATCTTTTAAATATTTTATAAAATTATTATAAATAATTGATATAGTGATTAGGAATTAAAATATACAAAAGCCTTAATTTATTAATTTGTTTTAATATTGAAACCACCTGATATAGTGCTACATTAACAGATAGAAAACTCTTTTTTTTTCTTTGACCGGAGGACCTAACAAGTAGTCAAGTACCTAATTCTTATTGGACAGCTATGCCACTAAACCTAACTTTTCATATTAAAAAAATATCTTTTACCTTTTTTAATCTAAAATGTGTCTTTTTAATGTAACCTTATATTTTTTTTAAGAAAGATGTAAGCATATAGTTTTAATACTAGAGTTTTATATATACAAAATTTACAACAAATTATATATTATAAAATATTTTTATTTTTCACATTTTCCTTCTCCACTCAAAAAAAATATCGTTAAAGTAGCACGATCAAGTTTCTATTGTTACGCAACAGAAGAGCTGAATAGCATTTTACGATCACATATTTTAAATTTTATGATAAAAATCCTTCATATTATATATTTATGAGTAATCTAATAGTGAATGACTTGATAGGAAACGATATGATAAAATTAATAATCTTTTACTAAGATATGTTTTAAATAGGAATGGCAAAGCAGGGCGGGCCGGTCCGCGGCCCGCTGGTAAAAAATGCGGGACGGACTGACCTTTTCAACTTGCATTAGCCCGCAGCCCGCGCGGGCCAACAGCGGGGCAGGGTGGGCTGGCCCGCTAATCCGCAAGAAAAAAAAATTTGCACTTAGCAGCCGTAGGACAACATAATTAGGTTTTCACAAAATTTCAAAGAAAGAAATACAACACAGTCGTGTCAATAATGTTTATGTTTAATGTTTTGGAATTAGGTATTTTTAATGTGTTGGAAGTGGAAAAATAGTGATATTTGATATTTATCTTAATGTTTAATGCTTTGATGTTTGACTATGTTTGAAAAGGAAAAAAAAAATTAGGTTTGATAGTAACAAATATATAGGTTTAATTTAACAATTTTTTAAGAACAAAATGTAAAAAAAAAACGCGGGCTGCCCTGTAAACCCGCGGATCAACTCTTATGCAGGACGGGTCGAGAATTCTAGCCCACAATAACTTTGCGGGGCGGGCCAACCCAACCCGTATTTTTACGGGCCAAGCACGGGGCAGGCCAATGCGGGACGGGTTGGCCCGCTTTACCACCCCTAATTTTAAATTACTCTAATATCATATAAAGAAATAGACTTAATTACAAAACTTATTACAGTAAATGAAGATGAATATTCTTTGTCTGATGTGATGCTTTAATGTAACGAACAAAATCGCACGTAGTCGTAATGGAGAAAAAAGGTTTTGATAAACCCTAATTGTAGAGAAAACTAAATATAAAATAAACTTTTATTCACTTGTATATTATAGAGTAAAATACATGGTGTATATAAGAGAAAAATTAAAACCTAACTGAAACAGAAAAGGAAGGTTGGATCAAACAAACAAAGCCCAATAATTTAAAATGGAAAATTAAATATGTTAACAAAACTGACTCCTAAAATAATGTTTATATTTATATAGTATAAAATGTTATGTTTAGTGGATGTGATCTTAAAAGTCTTGATAGAATAAATAGATAGAATGGAATTTAGGTTGAAAACAATGAATGAGAAAATTAACCCGAGTTGGAATGTTTAAATGTGTGTGGAATGAGAGAAGTTTTGGCAATGGGAGAGTGACGTTGATGATTTAAGTATTGGTTTGAAAAATGGGAGTGTTTGAATGAGTTGCAGAGGTGGGTACACAACTGTGCCAATGAGTTATTATTTTGGGACGCTTGACGATGACTTCTTGATAGAGATGCTATTCATTCCTCATTTCCAACCTTTGGTATTCCTACTCATTTCGATGCTTCATGTGCAATCAACCCAACTTTTATACATTATTAATTTCATTTTAGGAAAACACAACTAAGAGTATACTTACTCCTTTACCATATTCACAAACTTTTCTTTTATGTACTTATTTATTGGTAAAAAATATTTATTTTGATAAATACTTAATATAAATTAATCATATATTAACATTTGTCACTGGATAATCTCTTATAACAAATTGGTTTTTAGGTTTTGAGTGAAGTGAACCTCAACTTAGTAGTGAATGTGTCAAAGTCCCAATTTATATTTCAGGTTCTAACTCGAAAAACAAATGGAAGTTGAACTGATTTTCTCTGCAGTTATAAGTTATTCTAATGTAACATAGTTTCCAAATCCAACACCACCTAGATCGAATGAGTGGCTTCCTCCTTTTTCGACAACCTTCCCTTTTTTCGACGGGATATAACACTTAAATTCGTGAAAAACTGATCTCCATCTATAAATATGTATCTCCACTTTGCTCCAAAAACACATCTCATTCATGGCTTCCTCTCTTCTCTTTTAATCCTTTCTTCTTTACTTTTACTTTCTAATATTTTTTGATATTTTGGATTTTTACTATAGAGAAATTTACTTGCTAGTTCTGATCTTCAGTATTATTTGAGAAGTTCTTATTATATTCTGGAAGACTTCCACAATACACTATGTATAAGTCCTAACGGACCGAGATCATTCATGTTCAGGAAACTAATAAATTCATGTTTTCAACTTTAATTTTACTACATTTAAATGGTTGAGTAGTCTAGTTTATTATTCATGTTATTTATTTTTAATTAATTAATTATAACATTAGGGGTCAAACGGTCTCAAAACACTTACTCAATATTCACTGCCATAAGAAAAATGTATTAAAGTAAAGTATATGTTAATGCATTAAGGTAAAAAGTATATTAACATAGAATAAACTATATAGAAAATTAGATAATACACTTTTAATTATGGTAGATAAGTTAATCTTAACCCAATAGTGATATGATAAACCAAAACCATATAAACAAACACAACAACTAAAGCAAATATACATTATTATTATTACAATATTTATTGTATCAACATATTCAGTACTCACTTGAGTGTCAAATAACCTTTTGCACGTGCATTTTCAATCGAGAATCAAAATATAAACACTAAAAAAAGAGTTTAAAAGGAAAAAAAAATGACGAATGAATAACGTGTTCAACCAATAGAAATTGTTGTCTCAACTTCTTATAAAAAAAATATTTATATTTTTCATACTTATAAATTAATTTACGAAATATTGTTCAAGATTTGATAGTAATAAAATGCATTTGCGCAAGGAAAAATTATTTTTTCTATTTGTGGAATTTTAAAATATAGTAATGATATAGAATTTGTTTTAGAACTCTACTCTTATCTTATTTCTAGTGAAAGATGTTTCAATTAGGAAAAATAAGTTCACATATTTGTAAAATTTTCACATCAAGAATATAAGTTGGGTGGATCATAAATACTCCTATTTTCATATCTATTCGCAGGTGAATCTAAAATTGTTCCAAATATTTAAAGATGTGGTTTTAATTTTGTAGAGTCTAACAATATTCCATCTTTAACAATATATATCTGCTAATAATTGTGTTTTAATTAATTTTTTTTTTACAATAACCATATATCATGGAATTTTTAAATCTATCTGGGTAGATAGATACGTAGAATTATAAATTGAAGAAAAAAGTTATCACAGAATGATTAGTTAAAGTAAAATTTAAAAAATGAAAATTATAAAATACAATTTCAAGTCATGTCAGAAATTAAAATAGAAAAATTATAAAAGAAGAATCTGACGGGAAAGTTCAACATATCCTTTTTCTAGAATAAGTTAAATATATTACTGAAGCAAAAAAAATATTAAAAAATTTCAATATATTGCAGCAAAAAATGATATTTTTACCCAGTGATATGAATTAATAATGTGCGAAAATGTTTTTTTTTTTTCAGCATGAAGTTGAGAAAACAATTATTTTAATTTATGTAATACTTTAATTGAATTGGCTATGCCTAGAAAATATCTTGTGTAGCTATTACAGCACACCAATGCATGTGCAAGCAATCTTATAGATTATGTTTCGTTTTCATGTACAATAGTAGGTGAGTTATTTTTATTTTTATGTTATTTTTTATTTGGTGTATATTTAGATGATAAAATAAAATAAAATAAAATGAGATAATGGATCACATAACAAAATATATTTTTAAATTTAGGATCTGTTTGTATTCAGTGTAAATTGACGAGGAATGGAAAAAGCAAATAAATTTAGAAAAATGAAAAAAAAAGGTTAAAAAAATAAAAAAAATTTCAAAACATGAAAAAAGATTTGAAGAGAAAGTGGATTATATATTATTTTTTATAAAAATAGTAAATTATATACTGATTATATATATAAATTATATTTTAATATATACATATAACATTTATAATTTTTTATTAATTATTAATATTAATTTTCATATTATAATAAAATAAATAATAATAAAATTTTAATTATTAATATGTATTTTTATTAATATTTAATTTAATTTTAATTTATCTTAATTCTAATATATATTTCTAAATTCTTTTCTGTTAAATTATTTTATAATTTTAAAAAAATATATTAAAAAAATTTTAAACTTATATTTTATACATTTTAAAAAAAATTTAAAAATCTTTTACCATCTCAGAAGTTTATCAATTTTTCTGATAAATTTACTCTAATATATGGCAATCTAAACAATTTTAAATTTTTTATGGAACAGCAGATATTTTTTTTTGTCTGATATGTTTAGTTTACAGTTTATAGAATTTTTCTTGTTTCCTACAAAACTACAAGATACTTAATTGAAGTACATTGCATTAAATACTTGTGTCCAAAACCACAAGTTTTTTTGTAGGTGTCACTGGAGTTGGCCCACTTTCCTTAATTGTACCACACTTCAATTGGCTCCACATCATGTGCCCAAACTCAAAACCTCATGTTCTATGAACATCTTCACAAGTACAATCTCTCCAATTATTACCCATCTATTACTACTATAAATTATTATATCAAATATTTGTGTATAAAATACTTTATACAAATATGTAACATAAAATTCTTAAATGTAATGTACACAACATCTTCTATTAACTAAAATGTTTAATTAGTGCTCTAATGATTATTTATAATATACAATTTTTTTCTTATATTAAATATGATACTACCAATAGGTTTATTGTTATTCGATGTTTTAAATTACATTATTAAACTATCATTGAAATTATAATATCTCATTTACTTAATAATTTAATATGTATGATATATGACAACACATGTTCATGAAGGGTTAGACATCTACAATAACTTCACTCTCACACACGGTTATATCCACAAAAAATCACATATCACACAAATGTTGCAATATATGTGTATCACCTTATAGATGACTAATCATCATTTTCAACATTCATATATATTGTCATATATATTACATCCACACATCGCTTGAAGGATTTCCTCTAACTTGAGTGACCTCATTTTCCATATACGTGAAAAACTTTCTTGCTTCAGTGTTATTGTAATATTTGAGCAAGATACATACAAAGATCAAAATCAACTTTTGTCCCTTCCTCAATCAAACGTTCACTTTTACTGCTTGAATGATATGTTTGTTTAGTCACTTTCAAAAAGTTATAGAAACATGAAACTCATCACTTTATCGACACTTAAGCGAGCAACCTTTATTTGAATACCTTGACGTAGTTGCATGATTTATAATATTTCATACGTCATGCAACTTTACCACCCGTCACGTTGAGCAATCAATACATTGTTTGAACATTAACATTAATGGTCTATTTGTATCCAAGAGAGAACAATGAAAGTTGAAAAACAAGGATAAAAACACGAAAAACGATGAAGTTTTTGTTTAAAACTTGATGAAGAGGTTAGGAGAGAAAGACAATTATATATTATTTTTTATAAAATTAATAAAATATATATTGATTATATATACCAATTATATTTTAATATATATATATAACATTTATAATTTTTTATTAATTATTAATATTAATTTTCATATTATAATAAAATAAATAATAAATAAAAGATTAATTTTAATTATTAATATGTATTTTTTAATTTTTAATATTAATTTTTAATTTGAATTTATTTTAATTCTAATCTATATTTATAAATTCTTTTATAATTTTTAAAATTTATTATTTATCAAATTTATATACATTTAAAAAAATAAAAAATGTTTCACAATATGATATCATTTACAAATTTCAATTAACTTTCTTCACAAATCTACTTCAACATATTCTAGTTCAAACAATCTCACTTTTCTCTCAAATTACTCCAAATTTATTCTCTCAAATTTCCTCTTCAATCCAAACACGCCATAAGAGTTTTTAATTTTTTATTGGTGAAAGATATAAGGGAGATATGTACACTTTTAATGCTTTTCTTCTAATTGCATAACAAATAATAATAACTATTAGGCTGCTATACATTAACATTATCTAGTCTATAATAAAAATATTCACTTAATATCTTAATAAATTAATATTTTAATTATATTTAATTTAAAATATCATTATATTATTATAAAGAGTTATAAAGTGAGTATTTTCTATTATTGGCAATGTCAAATAAGCTTTATGCTAATTATTATTCCAATTTTTTGTTGCTTTACTCTTTCTTGATTTTTCTCCAGGTTCACACTTTCTTATGTACTGCAACAAAAAGCTGATGATGCAGATACTCTATCTTTTCCAACTTTAAACTAAAAACAATCCTTAACAGGAATCTTGATTATAAGAAAAAAAAAAAAAAGTCACCACCAAGCCAATAAATATTATTTTTTCTATTTTCATAATTTAAAAATATTATAAAATTTTGTACCTAAAATTAGTAGTCAAACAAATTATAAACCCATCATAACGTGATGGCACCGGATACATGTGTTTTTTTTAAAGATTTTTTTATAACATATTTTACAAATTATACAATAAAGAAAATATATATAATAAAGTGCATGGTAGGGTAAAGAAATAGAAAAAAATATTACATAAATTTAGTTTTGTCTGCGACATATCCAAATGGCAGAAACTTTATGTCAAATCAATATTATTATTAGACTAATGTTAATGATAATAATCTTTTCATCAACAATTTTAATGATAATGATAATGATGATGGTATGATATACTCAAAGTACATTATTACAATCTACATTAGATTTTCTGTTTATAATTATAAATTATAATGTCATCAAACTAACTTAAAATAATAATAATAATAGAAAATGAAATATCCATTTGAAATACTGCCACGTGTTTTTTGGTGGACCCACACTTCCCCACGTGTCTAAATTTTGTGGATGCAGTGTACTATTTTGTGAATTAAAAAAGGTTAAATATTATTTAAAAATAATAATTGTGGATTTGATTTAAATATGAATGAGTAGAAGGAGAATAGACCGTACTATCTCGTTCGCAAGAAAACGAAAAATCCTGGGCGGCGAGACAGTACCAACTGAAGCATATCATTCCCTCTCTCTTCGGATCTCACCGCCGCCGTTCACGGCGGTGCCTCCGCACCACTCGCCACCGCTCTCACATCGAACCTCCTCTTGCCGGTCACTCTTCTTCTTCTTGTTTTTGTTTTTCTTGTTTCCAGAATATACGTTTGAATTGATTTTCTGAACCGAATCGTTTTCTGTTTTTTTAGGAATCGAACGGTTTGAATTTTTTATTCTCGTATTCGTTCTCGATAATTTAAGGCTTAAGATTGCTTTGTGATTTTGTTGATGTTGATGTAGATACTGTGAAGGTAAAGTTGTTAACGATGGCGGAAGCCTCTGGTTGTAGGCGTTGCGGCTTGTTGGCTCTTTCTGGAGGCTGAAGAAAGGCGAGAATCTTATCTTATTCTGTTTTCTTGTCAATTGATTTGAAAATCTCTGCGCAACGAATCAAATTTTAATAAGTCGGGAATTGTGATGTGTTGTGGATGGATCTCTGAAATTTTTAGTCGTTTTTTACTTTTAACTTCTTCTATCGCAATTTACCGTTCAATAACAGTAATGATTATTATAGTTCGTCATTCAATTGGATTGTTGTTGTCTTGATTTTTAAGTAATTATTAAAAATATAAAAGTCATTAATCTTGACACGTTATATGTGATTAGATAATAACATAAAATAATATTGTTAGTGGATTTTAATTATTAAATTCATCAGAATACTGAGATCTGTGAATTCTTACTTCAAGGTAAAGCTTTGTGTTCCTCTAATTTGTGTACTGGCAGAGAAAAAAAAGTGTGTTTTCTCTGACACTGTGAGAAAAGAAGGATCCAAATTCATTGTTGGAGTTGTCGAGTTCATATTTGGCTATTTCAATTCGCATGTTACAGTCAGATTTTACTCATCAATTTAGGTAGTGGACTTCGATCCTGAGATAGAGTATGCATTTAGTGACGTTAGTGTCAGGTTTATGGCCGGTTTGCTTTAAATAATGATGGACGGTTTGTCTTCAGTTGAGTAGTTAGGGAAGTTAGAGCGTAGAACATTTAATTAATTAAACTTTTGAAAGATGTTTCAAGAAGTTCTTTCTTTTGGGGACCACTTAGTACGATGAAATGCTAGCCAAAATAAGTTATACTTTATGATACTGTTTTAGATTAGGTCGAGCAAGGAAAATGAAAGAAAATTTAACTTTGAAAACATAAATTGCGTCGTACTTTCCACTTTCAAGTGAATGGTCGTAATTTTAGTTCTCCCCTTGGGGTTACTTGAGATCATTTGCCTCATTTTTCTTTTCATCAAGCGCAAACTATCCTGGTTCTTATTGTCACTGGTGAACACTGATTTCCTTAGTCAGGTTAGGAGCTCCTGTTATAGATGTCATTATATATATCGCACTGATGGGAGGTGACTATGATCCTTCAATAGCAATTAAAATTTCTTTTTATTAAATTCGTCAGATTGCTCATTTAGGATAAAGTTTAGCATCCTTTCCTGCGCTTGACTGAATATTAAGATTTAGAAAATGAATTTGCCTTCAATATGTCTGTGTAGTGATTTTATTTTTCATTTCCTAACAACTTGCGTTATCAGGTGACATCTCCGATGTAGCAGTTTTGTTGAGTGAAATCTGTGTTGTAGAGTAAGCTGCTGTCATGTGAGAACATTAGGAGTTTTTTTTTATCGCATTTACCCAATTTACTATGATTGTTTACGGAAAAAAGTCTTTTCTGCAACATCAAGTGCCGGCATTCGAGTTTGGTGTTTGCCTGACAGGGAAACTCTCTGCCACTGCCACCTTCGTAGCTGGCATTCAAGTTTGCCTCCTCTCCTTTTCCTTTCATGTATCCTGATTTGGACGCCTGTTTACATGATGAGATGGTGGTTGCAACCTTCAAAGGACCTCATAGTCAGTGTTGTGGGAATAAGAAAATGGAAAGAAAGCCTTCTGGGAGAAGACGTGTATTTGTTCAGACTGATACTGGGTGTGTTTTGGGAATGGAATTAGATAGAAGTGACAATGCCCATACTGTGAAAAGGAAGTTACAAGTTGCATTCAATGTTCCAACTCAGGAAAGCTCACTTATATGCGGGGACATGGTCCTGAAGAATGACCTAAGTGTGGTTAGAAATGATTCTCCTCTTCTTCTCACTAAAACTTTTTTAAATAGGAGTTCATCTACCCCATGCCTTTCACCTACTGGCAGGGATCTTCAGCAGAGGGATCAGGGTAGACCAATAGAGGTTATAGGTTGCTCAGATATGTTTACAGGAACCAAACAACTAGCTAAGGATATTATGAAGGCAATAAAAATTGGCATTGAACCAATCCCCATTCAGGGTGGATTAGGTGGTGCATATTATTTTCGGAATAGTAATGGTGAAAATGTTGCTATTGTGAAACCGACTGATGAGGAACCTTATGCACCAAACAACCCTAAAGGTTTTGTTGGCAAGGCTCTTGGACAACCAGGACTGAAACGTTCAGTGAGAGTTGGGGAGACAGGTTTCAGAGAAGTTGCTGCTTACCTTCTCGACCATGATCATTTTGCCAATGTGCCCTGTACTGCCCTTGTGAAGGTCAGACATTCTATTTTTAATGTTAATGACAGGGTCAATGGTAGTATGCATCATAACAAGAAACAAATTAGCAAGATTGCATCACTGCAGCAGTTCATTCCTCATGATTTTGATGCAAGTGATTATGGAACTTTCAGTTTCCCTGTTGCCGCTGTTCATAGGATTGGGATTTTGGATGTGCGAATTTTAAACACCGACAGACATGCAGGAAATCTTCTGGTCAGGAAGCTTGAAGGGTTTGGAAGGTTTGATCAGGCGGAGCTTTTTCCCATTGATCATGGTCTTTGTCTCCCTGAAAGTTTGGAAGATCCTTATTTTGAATGGATCCATTGGCCTCAGGCATCGATTCCTTTCTCAGAAGACGAACTCAGTTATATATATAATCTAGACCCATTTCGAGATTCAGAAATGCTTAGAATGGAACTGCCCATGATTCGAGAAGCATGCTTGCGAGTTTTAGTTCTCTGCACAATCTTTCTCAAGGAAGCGGCAGCTTTTGGTCTTTGTCTAGCAGAGATTGGTGAAATGATGAGTAGGGAATTTCAGGGACACGAAGAAGAGCCTAGTGAGCTTGAGCTTATCTGTATTGAAACAAAGAAACAGATAGATCAGGAAGAATTATTTTCTTTTGAAGCAGAAGTTGTAGACAAGGATGTAATTCAGTTTGAGTTAGAGTGTGAGGTTCAGGATTTGAATTTCAATGCAAACGTAGAAGAGAAACTGTCCGTGATTTCGCCTTTTCAAGTTGGAGCAAGAAATGGAGTCATTAGGAACACACTTTCTAAACTAGAGGAGAGTGTGATGGAGGAGGAGGAGGAGGGTGGAAGTGAAGGAGAGTTACCCCCCTTAGGTGGTGATGAATACAATGGTCCTGTGGGAAATGGGGTGCCTAATGTTTCAAACCTGTCTTTGTCTGTGAAAAACACGAGAACTGGTGAAAAAGCTTGGCAGCAATCGGGTGTAAAGCAAAAGAGTGGCTTTTTGGCTGGTACCTCATCTGGAAACACAACTGTGAATGACTTGCCTGCAAGCTCAAGTTTTGTGAAGTTAACAGATATGGATGAAGACAAGTGGAATCAGTTTCTTGAGAATTTCCAGAAGCGGTTAATCCCAGCATTTTCTAATTGCAAACGAAGAAATGTGAGCAAGAAGCAGAGACAGAGACTTGGAACTTCATGCCAATTTTAGGGGGACCATAGATGAAAGGTCAGGTGAGCCAATAAATATTAGAGGCTTTTACAATGTGTTTCATGGTACACATTGAGTTATTATACATAGATAAATAAGTACAGAAACTTTACTTTCGCAACACCAGGAGGAAGAACTATGCTGGAGTAGATAAGATAGTAAATGAAGATTTGCAGGCATGAGAAAATAGAGGGGGGGGATTTTATTCAGCAGTGAGTGTGGAGACTGTGTCCTGATTTGCTTCTTTCTATTTTTCTACTTTATGGTTTCTGGTTAGTAGTATGTTGAATAATCGAGAGTAGTAGATGCCAAAATAAATTGTGTATACCTAATGTTTTCCTTGGAGATTTAAATGATATTTCTAGTGTGGTTTGTTTGTTGCCTTTAAATTCTTCTCTCTCTCTCTCTCTCTTTTCTTTTTGGAGCAGTTCATTAAATCATTGTATAAATCGGCTATTTCTTGTGATAACCATTCCTTTGTTTGAACGTGAAAAGAAATAGGAAGAAAGTAGGATAAAAGAATAAATTAGAAAATGAGGTTTTTGGGTTGCTTATATTAAAATAAATTAGAAATAAGAGGTTGAGTAGAAAGAAAATTTGATTTTTTTATCTTTATTTTTCTAATATGTGAAATTTGCATGTTTTTTCCTTTTATCTTTTCTTATTACTCTGAACATATTTTTAGAATGTGTCTAATTTTTTCCTCAAAAGTGAAGTAGCATTTACGTAACAAATTTATACTATTTGTTTTACAACAATGACATGTATAGGATGAAAAGAGCGCAATGTAAAATATAATAATTGTCGTAATGTAGATAAACGTTGTACGTAACTATGTATTATAATCTCAAATCTACTATTCCAAAATATGACAGCACATAAGTTATGTATTTTTTTATTTTTTATTTACACGTTCATAGCTATCGAGTATGAAGATGTGCAAGAATGGTAACACCTCTGCCAGGGTCAAATCCTCTGACAACAACAATAATGGCATTTCAACCTGTATTACTATTTTGAACTTCTCTATTCTTTTCACATGTCTTCTATGCGCACTCTTAAAGGCAAAGAGAAAATTAATTCATATGTGACAGGCTGAGTAAGTAGTGTGAGCTAACAACAAATCTTCTATTTTTCGTCTTTTAAAAAATAAAACCTTTTCCTTTCCTTCAATCACCATATCATCTTTATTTGTTTGTCCAGCAGAAAGCATAAATATTTATGGGTAGATGATGGTCCAATGTAAAACTTATTTGTTATTTAGCTACAAAAGAACTCACAAGACAATTGATCATTCACAAACCAAAATCATGTTTCAGGGTAGCATGAGATCCACCCTTGTTATCTGTACATCTTGACTCACATATGCAGCTAGTGACAATCAATGATTTTTTGTACAAATTTTCTTGAGTTACTCAAAAAGAATTTTCACAACAAAATATATGAACATGTGTTCACCCCATTTCCCTGTGGTTCATGGTGATTATTCTACTTAATTCAATCTGTTGTTCCTCTATTTGACTCACACTTCGGGAGAAGTTGGTGCTTGCAAATGACATGGTGTCTTCTTTCACGAGGCGCCTTTGCCTAATCCCCAATATAGCCTGCGAAACCTCACCTATAGAGGGGCGTTTCCTAGGTGATTTGTGCAAACATTTATGTGCAATTTTAGCAAGCTGTCTCACTTCTTCAACATTGCATTTTCCCACAAGTTGCTTGTCAAGAATCCCATCTACACCATCGTAATCCATTGCAGCCTTGCAGTAAATGAAAATTTTATATGAAGAAAAAATCATCAGTCTAAAGATTTATAACACCAGCTCTTAGAATTCAAGACGAAGTAGTTACTTTTCAAAGCAAAAATAACTTACAAGGTTGATATATTCCATCAAATTTTGATGTGGGTGGATGGCAGTGATGAGCTCAAAAATTATTATACCAAAACTGTAAATGTCACTCTTCACTGTGAACTTGCTCGAGGAAATGTATGCTGGATCCATGTAGCCATATGTACCTTTAAGGCCAGAATTACGGCCATCAAAGATCTCTTCCTTTGAGAGCCCAAAATCAGAAACCTACATAATCAGTAACTTTGTTTCTTTAGAAGTCATCTGCTTTTGGGGAAACTTCAACATTGGAATTGTTCAATTCAGTTCCATGACGAAATATTCATTGAGATGTTTCCTAAAACAGCCTTTCATTATTATCATCATAGGTAGATTGTCCTAATCCATGACTCTAATCCCTAAATTTATGGGATTGATTCTCTCAATATGTATACTACTATTATCATAAAATAAACACATCATTCTTTAGTGTCAACACATCACAAATAAGTTTTACATATCATTGCCCTGCCGCCAATTTTAAAATTTAACCAGTTAGAAAATCAATTTATCCAATACCTAATTAAAATATACAGAAGAAAATTACTTGGATTTTTTAGACGGATTTTACAGTCAAAAGATTGGAGTAAGTTTTGAATGTCTTCAGTTATTTCCTCACATAAATCCTTAGCCTAAAAACTACCAACAATAAAATACCTCCAGGAACTCATTAATGAACACCAAATGATTTGTCTCGTTATTTCTCTGTAAAAGAGAACAGGAAGAAAGGAGGGGCAGTATCTGTCTCAGGTGCATAAAAAACTACATTTGGTTGCAGAATGCGGACACAAATTTAGCAGAACTAATTCAGCAACAATTAGAAAAGATGTCACTGACAGTTTCCAAATCAGTCCTTTTGAAACTTCCTTATTATGCTTAATTTACATATATTTCTTATAAACCACACTACCTGGAAATGACTAAAATGTTTGAGTTGATATCATATCAAAACATGAGAAAATGAATACATCAAAAAGCAATAGCAGAAGAAGCTTACCTTAGCTCTCATTGAGTGATCTAGCAGAATATTAGCAGATTTCAAATCACGATGTACAATGGGTGGTACTGCCTGTTCCATACATATTCATGTTAACCAAAGACATTTTCGTATGGTATAGGAGAAAATATAACATGAAACATACCCCTTCATGAAGGTATTCTACTCCGTGTGAAATATCAACAGCAATTTGCAGCCTTTCATCCCAACTCAATTCTTTTTCATCACCTACATCCATGCACAACAACTATTCTTAATAGAGGTTACATAAAACTTTACTTTTAAGATTAAAGGGCTAAAATAAAAATATTTTTTTTTCTGTTGTTACTCATACAGGGAAAAGGTGAAAACTACGTTACATGTACTAATAATTGTGGACTACGAAAAACATGTAAAAAAAGGAAGAGGATGGTGGAAGATCTTCCGTTTACCATATAAAAGGTTTTCTAAACTTCCATTACTCATGAACTCGTAAACAAGCATAAGCTGTCCTTTATCTACGCAGTACCCTAACAAATTCACAAGATTCCGATGATGCAGTCTTCCTAGCAGAAGCACCTGGATCAACATCACATTAAAAATCATTGACCGGCTAAATTGGTGAGCGATAATTAGTGATAATTCATGGAGCAATACTTGGAGTTGCTCAAACAAGAACCAGTATCATTAAAGTGAAATCCAATGGAAATGAATGGACATCGCCACGATTTAAAATTAAGTATTGCACCTGGAGAATCAGGAACTTATTTTGCCTTAGTAGGATTTTATGTATCAATGATGATGACCATAGTGCACAATGAAAATGCAAACTCAAATAATTTTTCAGATCATCCCATGTATGTTCCAAACCAGTTCTATTAAACAGCACACAACACTAGAGTTTCCGTGTGAAGTCACTAAAATTGAGTTAGAGCATCTGCAGTAAAGGATCTTATAAAAAAACTCGCATGTTCCTATCATATCACATCAATTATTATAAGCAGCTCACTATACTCTTACAAATTTTAATTCAATGGTGAACCTCATATCACACCCATTTGACTCCAATGATAGTTTTGTTCTTGGATTCAAAATAAAGGAAAAAGTTCTGCATCCCACAACCTTTTGTACTACTAAGCCATGACAAACCAGAGTTAGCCGAGCAGTACACCTGGTAGGCCAGGTGGACCTTGGCCTATGACAGTTCCCGAGCTGGTTTTGTTTGTCCAACACCTGTTCTTTCAAGTAAGAACACCTAGTACTAAAGTGGTTGTTTGCAAAGAGCCTTAACTATATCAACTGGGCGGGCAATGAGACCCAAATCCTAGGATCAAATCCCAGCCAGGCAGCTTTGACCCAGCAGCCCCCCTCTCTACACAAGGTCACAGACCTTTTTCATAACCCAAAAAAAATGAGCAGCATATACCTCCGTTAGAAATTCTTTCTCCCCTTGTTTGGAATTGGGTGCAAGCATCTTCACAGCTACCACCTCTCCTGTAGGCATTGTGGCTTTATAAACTGTGCCAAATGACCCTTCTCCCAAAGTATTTGTGAAATTTTGTGTGGCCTTTTGAATTTCCCTAGCAGATATAAAATTTCAGTTAGGCCATTGCAAATGTTAATATCCCTGGATGCATTTTTCATCAAAGCAATTCCAAGTGCCATTTTCTCCTTTTTCTTCCAAACAAAAAAGCAATGCAAATAAAATTTATCCCGATTCCACAAACCAAGTAATCAACACTTTTTTAATGAAGATTTACATGCCTAGTAGTTATGCAAAAATAAAAGCATTGTGGAAGAAAGAAAGAGCACATATAATGTTCAAGAGATATGTACTTACTTGTATGAGTACCTCAGAATGCCTGATACAGAAGCAAACGCATCTTTATTCTGATGATTCCACCCAGCTGGAGAGTTTTTTGAAGGATTTGGTGATCTATAAGTGGCTACCGAACTGGTGAGGGAAGCACTGAAGTCAGTGCTTGTTCCTAATCCATTTGTTCGTATAGGGATAGCTGTTAAACTAGGCTCATTCGCAGATCGGCTAAGATGAGTTCGCTTATTGTACCACCTTATTCCAAAATACACTAAGCAAGCCATCAAAACCCCAAGGGCCACTCCAATAGAGACACATATGACAACTAAATCGCCTTGATCAACCATCCCTTGACCTCTCTTGATATTCAAAACTCTCAATCATCTTGCATAAGTCTAGCACTAGAGAGGTTCACTGCCACAATAAGCTAATTCAATACTTTATCCAGCTAGAACAGACACCAATTCAGCAATTTATCCACAACCAACTTTGAAGACGAGTCTAAGCAAAAATTCAAATCAAAATACAATAAGAAAAGCTTTTAACTATTCAACAATCACTAACATGCCAAAAGACTCAATAATTTACCACTTTAACGTTGGTGTCCAAATAATAACTCAATTGACTCTCATGAACATTGGAAATAAAACCACCCACCAAGCAAACCCATCATCATCCATTAAACTCAAAACCCACCAACCCAAATTCTTCTTTTTCCCAAACCAGACAGCAAAATCAGGATAGAAAGAACCTTGATTCAGAAAAACAGCTTCCACCGTGGTAGTCACGCTTAATAAGAATGAGGTGGCGAGATGAAGAAGAGAGAAAGAAGGCGTAAAGGGAAATTAGAACTGAAAAAGGTGGATGAAGAGGTCTGAGTTGGAGGCTTCTTCATGCTTTGAAGCGGAAACAAAACAAAACGAAAAACGAAGAATAATTTGGTGGGTCTTTCTTCAAACACAACGACTGCGTCTTTCATCTTCATTAAAAAACAAAACCATGTCATTAATTTGCTAAGTGCTGTTCATAAATGCTTACATTTCTTCACTATTTTAATATTTTAATCCTAATTATGTATCCGTTTCCTTAATTTCATGATTAACCTTTAACGCTGTATGAGAAAATATCTCAGTTTCCATTGTGATGAATATGGATAATGATATACAAACAAAATGCACATGTTTGATATTTTTTTTTCTACTTTCCTTTTTATCATATAACTTATTATAATTTTTCTTCTTCTCAAAAACGTCAAATAATGCATCTTTATCAAAAAAAGGAAATATAAACTACACATTAACAAAATTTATTATATCTAATAATAAATTAGCATAAATAAACAATTTATCAATTTTATTGTAACTACCTTAAAAAGTATAGCAACTATAATATGTAAAAATTTAACAGTAGCATCAATCACTATTAAACTAAAAAAATGCATTTCAAAAATTGACTAAGTCTATAAGTAGGTCAAGTAAGTACTACCAAACACGAAAACGTCATAAGATAAATTTTTTAAAAATATCAAATTGAGTAATTTTTTAATATTATTTAATATTACCAATTTACGATTTTTTTATTTTTTATTTTATATATTTTTCAAGCATATACATGAAATTAAGATTAAATCTCGACATATACTATACAAACATAATCATCTCTCCATAATATCACAATATATTAATATTAAAAATATTTTTTAAAGTTTCAAATTTCCATAAGTTGATGAGACTCTTAAAATTAAAAATTAAAATTCAATCTATTTATATGAACTTCATGCTTTTATATAAGATTTTAGGTGTGTGGCCAATCACCATTTTTGTTTTAATTCTCTAACTTTTCTTTGACAAAAAACAAAAAGAGAAGTGACTTGGTCAAAGATGATAATTTCGTAATTTTTTCCATAGTAACTTTTTTTATTTTATTTTATTTCTTTCCATGAGTTTAGTCTAATACTTCATGCTTGTTTTCTCTATTTATTTATGTTATGATTTGTAGTTGAGATCTCAAATTTCAAAGTAATATTTAATATAAATTAAAAAATATTTATAAATTATTATAATTTTTTTTTTCTTTTCTAAAAGTTAAGAATTCAATGAAGTGTATTAAATAGAGTTTTTTTTAAGGGTTTCTTATAGAGGTTATGTTTAAACATTAAATGAAGAAATTAAGAAAGTTAATGTCTATTTTAAAAGCGTTTTGTTTGCATTGATAGAAAAATGATTGGTGAAGAATTGTCTTCGATTATGATAAACAAATTCAAATTTAATTATTTATTTCATATTCTCACACTTTTATTTTGCAACTTGCTGCAATAAAAACGTCTGCATCACAAATAATGCAATCACATTACAATATTTGACCATTCTCCACAAATTTTTATCTATAGATAACTTTTTCTAACCTATGCAGATAAAATAATAAATCATATATCTAATTTACTGGTGATATAATTTACTTATTTAATATCAATAAATAATACTATGTATTTTATCATTTCTTATATGTTTGAAATTTAAAAAAAAATCCTATAATGTTTTTTTTTTATATTTATTAATCTCTGGTATCTCATATTTTTTCCCACCGATCCATTCTTATGACTCATTCCTATATTTTGATGTTGAATTATTCAAATAAACTAAGTGTTAGAAAAATTTCCAAGTTTTGAAAAGAAAAATGTTCCATAAGTGTTAAGGAGTTTGTGAGTCTTGTTTGCCATAAGTAGTTGTTGAGTGTCAAGTGGATATAAAACTTTTTAAGGTATGAATAAGACGAAGAAATATGTGAATACAATCAAAATATTTTTTTAGACCAATTAGGGAAAAGGCTCACATGAAATTTAATATTGTAGGTTGCAAAATCATTTTTGTTATATTGAGGTAACTTAACTGAATAAACTTTATTTACTTTTTATAAGACCTAATAATATCCCTAAATAGAATTTAATTTTATAAAACTAAAAAATAATTAATTATTATATTAATTAAATTAGATACTATTTTAGAAACTTAAAATAATTTCTATTATTGATAAATAGTTTCTGAATTGATAAATGATTACTAAATTGGTATACGATTAGCTATTTATACGGTGTGCTAAACAAAACTATGGTTGAGACCTAGTACTCCTAAAGTGTTCATTTTTATTTTATTTATTTATTCTTTGTTGAAAAAAAAATCCTATGTTTTAACTATCAATCATCTAGATTTTAAAGTTGATATCTAAAACATTGATATTTAATTAGATACCAATTTAGAAACTATTTATTAATAATCAATAATAGAAATTAATTTAGATACCAATAATAATATCGGAAGTAATAGTTAATATAACAACTAGTCAATATAAATTAATTATTTTTTATCTCTATAAATTAATTTTTATTTAATAATTTTCTTCTAATTTCACGTAAAATACACAAATTAACTCCCTTGTAAATAATAAATAATGTTTTGATGAATACTAACATAAGTTTAATGTTGTGTAAGACAAATCAACTTGTTAAGGGAATATGTATGTGTTTATTTGGACACACTCCTTCTTTGTAACTTCATATATTTTCGATCTTTGTCATATAAGAGAAGAATGTCCCTCAGAGTTTAACTAGGATGAGAAAAAAAACAGTAATATATGTCTTTTTATTTTTAAGATACCTTATAAAAGACTTAATGTAAAATAAGTTATTTTTTAAAAATAAATTACCAACAAAATATTGTCCATGATTATGTTGTCCACAAAATAATCTGTTAATAAAGTTATTTACGAACAAAATCTATCAGTAACAGTAATAATTATCACGAAAAACTGTTTCTAATGAATTTTTTTCCTGTCAATAATAATTAGTTGTTGACAAACCTTTTGTTTTGGTAAAATCAACTTTTTTATGATAAAAAGTAAGAAAAAAAAAGTTCTTTTGATAAATGAGTTTGGAATTCACTCCTTCAATCCTTCTTATTTGTGAACTATATACTATTTATATAAAAATAAATATTAATTTTATTAACATGGTGTAGTTATGCGTCCTTATTAAGAATACAATATATTTGTCTTGTATGTCTTCGTTTTTTATTCCCACACATAAGCTAGATTTTTCTTCAAAATTCTAATAAATTATAAGAATTTAAAAGAAAAAAATAAAAAATATATTATTAGACATTTTATATCAAATAAAGAGATACATAAAAATATATTATATAAATACATAGAAATACCTAACAAGTGGAATGTGTAAAACTTTCATAATTAAAATTTAATATAGTATAAAAAGTTATCCTGAAATGTTTAATAGGTGTTTATTAAAAATATTATTTTTTATCTTACTACGTTTTTTAAAAGATAATACATAAAACTGAATAACATCATTTTATAGACGGATCTATAAAAGTGAAATGATTGATATTTTAAAATTTTTTTCTTCACTTAACTGAATGTTTGGTCTTGAGTAACTTCAAAAGTCTTTTCAATTTGTTTTTCTTTCTCATGTTGGTGTCTCGATTTCCTAGTTTGTACGTACTCAATTAGAAATATTTGTTTTTCTTAAGTTGGTTAGTTAGTTGTTTTGCTCGTTGTGAGAATGATCTGTCTTTGTTAATAGAGAGTTGAGTGACAGATGTTAATGATGTATAAAAGTTAAATTACTCCTAAGTGACCCATATTTATTTTATTTTTTTCTTGCTGATAAATTATAAAACCTTTACTTATGCCATTACGATCTATTCTTAACTTCAAACAAATAATTCACACTCGTAAACACATTCCCACGATCCACTTAAACATTCTCAAACTGCATGCATTCCAAAATATCTATTCTATTTTTAGTATGAATAGAAATCAACGAACAACTATATGTTTGTTATAAGTCCTATGTTTGCATCCTTTTTTGCCTCATCAAAAACTACAATATAAAGCAAAAACCTATATCATACACATATAGTTTCTAATTAACACAGCAACTTGGTGCAAAACAGTGAACCAAGATAGATAGCTAGATATCCATGTCATTACTCTTAATCTCAGTTTCTAGGCTCTTGGTTATTGATGGGTGGCCTGTGACTTGGTTTTCCCTTATAATCCTTATATATCAGGCTTGCAATCTCTTTTGCAGCCTCAGCAAATCTCTGTGTCTCATCTTTTTCACCACTACTTTTTCTTGCTTCTTCAAAAACTTGTTGTTCAGAATTGCAATCTTGTGAACATGACTTCGGGTTAGTGCTGGTGGAATCACTCCCTGGGATAACATATTTGGTGGATTTCAAATATTGTTTTCGCCCCATTATCACAAACTTCTGCATGAATATTAAGTATTGTCAACTTAATCTGTATAAAATATGTATCTAAAGATCGATTCATTATGGAAGTTAGCTTGGCTGATATGTTTATCATGCATATTGGAAAGAGATATATAGTCTCTTTATAAACTACACTACAACACTGTATCTATTGAAACTGAAATTTTAGGCAATGTAGAAGTATCAGTGAGTAGAACCTGAGCATCATTCTTTTGGTCTCGTGATCCAGAAGGCTTCAAACCAGCATTATGGTTACCTGTAGAATGGAAGCAAACATATGAGGAGCCATGAGTACAATTTCTTTGGTAAATATTAAATAACACACTGTGATGAGTGAACAGAAGAAGAAGACTGGTTTAATTGGTTGATAAGGTGTTAGCATAAACTTTCATCAAAGAAAAAGACAAGGATGTGTTGGGCTTTTCAAAGAGTAAGAAATTGCTGCAGATTCATTCACACAAATCATAATATGTACATAATTTGACAAAGCAAGTTTTCACTAACATGATAAAGCAAAACAAGTTTTTCAGTCTAAGATGAGTGATGCTATCTACACTCACAAGTGATAAAGGGATTTCAATACTCAGTTATGTTTTGGAAGGTGGTGCCTGGGTCCCTGATAATCAACAGTGAAAGCTACAAAACCATCCATTTTCAGCTTTCTTGGTTTAATAGTACTTTTCCTCCCTTTACATTTTACTATTTTATCATCTCCCTCCCTTTCATCATGATCAAACTCACATATTCCATCAGAATAGGTTGCACCTGAAATCTTTGAAGTCTCTCCATCTGCTCTTTTTCCATTCTCAAAATCAACATATTTCACTTCCTTTCTGCTGAATTTCTTCCCTCCAAGTCCTATCTTCCTCACATGACCAGCTCCACCTCTCACAAATGATTCCTACATCATTCATTCATTCCATAACACATGATCATTTTGTATATGATGATGATAAAATTAATCAATTAGATGAAACAACATAGTAATATAGTTCACAACAAAAATTGATATATACCTCTTGAGCAGACACTCCAAGCTTGTGTTTGTATCCTACCTTACCTGCAGTTAAAGTTGTGATAACCAGAATCTTTAGCTTGATCTTTAACTTTTGGGAACTAATTAATCAATAAACGCGGGATTAATATTATTTTACCTGCTGGAACAACTCTTGCTGAAGAATCCCCTTGCACAGTGATGACCAAGAAACATCCTAGTAAAACTGTTGAGAGCAGCGTGATCTTCATCTCACTGTTTCTTCTTTTCATGAGTTTGTGTTTTTTTTTTCCTTTGAACAACTGCTGAAAGAGAGAAAACTTAACTAGTGCAATATGGGATTTATACAGTGTTCAAAGCTCAGACCAAGTCAAAGCTAGGGTTCCGACTCCTGTTCTTTTCATCATTATATTATTCCTCGGTGTGTCAAAAACTTAGGAAAACTGAAAATCATGCTAATAAATTAATAGAAGTGCAATTAATTACACTAAGTTTGTTTTTTAAAGTACTAATAAGTTATTATTATTAAATAATAGGGTGTTCCTCATAATCTCAAGCTAGAATGCTATATGTGGTAGGAATTAAAAATCAGTCAAGTCTTTATTCGCATAGAGTAATATTTTTTTTGTGAAGATCGAGTATTATTTATATAAAAAAAATGTACATAAAATTTATAAAGGGAGAAATGTGAAATAAAATAGATAAGTGATGTAAAAAACATTAACACTAATTTAATTGTCGTGTATCGTTATGTGTTTTCTTTTTATTCATATAACCTAAAATTATAAAATTGACAAACAATTATATAATATGTTCAATTACATTTAATACTCTTATATTACTTCGAAATGACAATTTAGTTTATATATATCTTTATTTTGAATTATTAATGAATTTTTTAAAGTTAAAATTGTGACGAAATTTTGAATTCTACAACTAATAATATTTTAAATATAATAATTAATCTTAATGATGTTATCTGAACGAAATTAAGTTATAAACATAACATAATACACTAACTTCTGCCAAGTTAAAAAAATATACATATAAACAAAAATGGATGTAAAGAAAAGCTTGCATATATATCAGCAAAATTGTTTTTTAGTTTAATGTTTATGCAAACTTATTCCATAAGTTAACGATCTTCTATAAGAACCTTGAGTGACTCAGAGGGATTCTTAAGTAGAGTGGTTTGTTATTAAAAAAAATGGAATGGCCTATTAATTATGTTTGCTTTTTCACGTTAAGTTGTAGTACACAATGATACGTGTAATCAGAGATATCCTTGTAAGATTGGAGAGAGGAAGCAAATGGTAAGTTTTTGCAGTCAAATATGGGTAAAGGCTATGTTTGACCTTGGTTGGTTCTGTATGTTAGAGCCAGAAAAGGAGTAGGTTCTGTCTCCACACTTGAATTATTTAATGAGGAAACACCCACTTCTCTTATACCACGTTGAACAAGATATAGACCAGAATGGTGGTGTTTTAAAACAAAAATAATGGTCGTGTCAAGAAGAAGACAAAATGGTTTCATTGAAATTTGTTTGTTGATGATAGCATAAAATGAAGAGCCTAGGATTGGTTTTGCATGTGCATGGAATTGCGAAACCATTTGAAGAAGCAATGAATAGATTAATTAAAAAGTAAAAGGTTTTGTGTTGTACAGCAAAGTTTAAGAGCACGAGGGCGTGACCTCCAACTTCATGCTAGTGCTCTCTTTTTCAGAACGCCGTGCCTTCACCACCAAACTCGCTTTCTTTTCATATCAATATCATACTTTTTCTACAATCTTCTTCAAACTTAAATCAACAAAAGACTAATATTCTAACAAAATAAAATCTTTTATTTAATCTTCTCATAAAAATTTCATCTAGAAATAAAAACATTTTATAATTGAAGTATAAAAATTATATCTTAATAAACTATGTATGAATTGCATTGGTAAGTGAGATTTGAAGTTATCAAGAAGTGGACTTTAACCCTAACTCAACCATATAAAACTGGCTCATGAGTTTGAGGTTTGCACCCATTTATATACAATAAATTGTCCTCATCTCTAATCGATGTGAGATTCCAACAGAAGTCACGAAAATAAACACATCTTTAAATGTAAAGTGATGGATCATTCTAAAATTTTCTCTTTGACTCAAGTGAAGGTTTGTCTTGGATAACTTCAAAAGTCTCTTTAGTTGGTTTCTCTTTCTCAGATTGATGTTTTGATCCCCTGGTTTGTATATACTCAATTAAAAATATTTGTTATTTTTAGGTTGGTTAATTATTTATTTTGCAGATTGAAACATTGAGTGGTAGATATTAGTGATATATAAGGATTGGATCACTTTTGATCAATATATTTTTTTCTAATTAAAAAAAATCTTATAAACTTATTTTATAGGATTTAGTTAGATTTAAAGTTTATTTTTAATATATTTAGATATAGAACATAGGATATAGAGATAATGTTAATTGATTTTTTAAGTTAGTCCAGTATGATATCAAAACTTATAAATTATTTTATAAATATTTGTGATGAAGAAAAGTGTTTTAAATTGAAATATATACGTTATTAATTTTTTGGTAGTTCTCATCACTGTTTTTTTTTTTTTTTTTTCTTTTTTATTTTTTTTAAATCTTTATTTTTTTTTTTATAGTTTAAATTTTTTTTTATTTTTAAAA
>Ga0123342_1001508_pt1 | contig 39113 bp, 31 predicted proteins | sample Turbeawhitnodule_FD_89960 | JGI IMG/M metagenome (GOLD analysis project Ga0123342, IMG submission 89960) | Root nodule microbial communities of legume samples collected from Mexico - Turtle bean Mexico white nodule | ecosystem: Host-associated > Plants > Roots > Nodule | place: Mexico: Nepantla...
AGGGTGTCTCTCTGGTGGTGGACTGGGGAGTGGTGTGGTAAGCCCACACAATTCTAGGAACCTCCTCTGCCCAGGTTCCTTTGGCCTTCTCGAGCCTTCTCTTCAGACCTCTGAGCAGGACTCTGTTGGCAGACTCGACCTGCCCATTCGTTTAGGGGTGCTCGACTGATGCGAACACTTGCTTTGTTCCAACTTCTGAGCATAGCTTGCCTAGTTGTTGGCTTGCAAACTGTGTGCCATTATCAGACACCAAGCGCTTCGGTACCCCGAAGCGGCACACTATGTTCTTCCACACGAAGTGCTGGATCTTGTGGGTCGTGATCTGCGCCATGGGCTCAACCTCTATCCACTTCGTGAAGTACTCTATGGCGACCACGAGGTACTTCATCTGCCTTATCACCAAAGGAAAGGGTCCCAAGATATCAATTCCCCAGGTATGAAATGGCCAAGGACTGTAAATCAACCTGAGCTCCTCTGGCGGCGCCTTATGCCAATCAGCGTGTTGCTTGCACTGTTGTGCGTACATCGTGCATTCTTCCCTTACGATTGGCCAATAATATCCCGCACGAATGGCCTTTGATGCTAGAGATCGACCACCGATATGACTCCCACATATCCCTTCGTGGAGCTCCGCCATTATACGTGCGCATTGGTCTCTGCTTCCACATACCAAGATTGGGTGGGTGAAGTCGTGTCTGAACAACTCTCCATCAATGAGAGTGTACTTGGCAGAATTTTTCTTTATTTTTCTGGCCTCTGTGGGTTCCAACGGGAGTATCCCATCAGCCAGGTAGCGCTTGTAGGACGTCATCCAGGTTTCTCCTCCTTCGACCAGGCAGACCTACATTGCTTCCTCCCCCAGGACTAGATATGTGCTTATCCTGGGAGTTTTCAGTGTCTCCTAGGTTAGTGACCGATGACTCCACGCCCCTCCTCTAGACGTGCTGACTTGGTGGACCCCCACCAGATTATCTGCGGTGAAAGTTCGAGTTGTCTTCAGGGTTTCCTATATGACCGTCCTCTACCTTCCCCCCTTGTCTGAACTGGCGAGCTTAGCTAGCAAGTCAGCTCGGGCATTCTGCTCTCTAGGGACATGCACCAACTCGAACAGCGCGAATGACCCCTTCAGAATCTAGACGTACCCTGGGTATGTGGCCATCTGAGGGTCCTTGGCCTGGTATTCTCCAATCACCTGACCTGTGACTAATAGGGAGTCACTCTTCACCAACAGACTCTTCGCACCCATTTCCTTGGCTAATAGCATGCCAGCAATGAGGGCTTCGTACTCCGCTTGGTTGTTGCTGGCCTTGAAGGCAAACCTTAGGGCCTGCTCGATCAATATCCCATTTAGTCCCTCCAAGATGACACCTGCCCCATAGCCTTGTTGGTTAGAGGACTCATCTATAGAGAGCACCCACCGGAAGTCGGCTTCCTCATGGTGTGCATCTACCGAGGAGAGCTCTACCACAAAATCTGCGTAGATTTGGCCTTTAATAGGACCTCGGGGCTCGTACTGAACGTTGAACTCTGATAGTTCCACTCCCCATCATACCATCCTTCCCGCTACGTCCGGCTTCTGCAGGACCTTGCGGATAGGCAGGTCTGTCATTACCACCACTGTGAAACTCTGGAAATAATGGCGAAGTCTCCTTGCCAAGAACACCACCGCTAGGGCTGCCTTCTCTAGGGCCTGGTATCTTACCTTAGGCCCTTGCAATACTTTGCTCACAAAGTATATGGGCTTCTGCACTTGGTCCTACTCCTGCACAAGGATCGAACTGATCGCCTGCTCCGTCACAGCGAAGTACAGGCGGAGCGGAGTGCCCAGTTGTGGCTTGCATAACACTGTGGGACTGGTCAGGTACTCTTTCAGCTTGAGGAACGCCTCTTCGCACTCCCTGGTCCAGATGAACCTGTTGTTCCTCCTCAGACACTGGAAGTAAGGGTGACCCTTGTCTCCTCCAGCTGATACAAATCTAGACAGAGCGTCCATCTGCCCTGTCAACTGTTGCACCTCCTTCACCGAGATTGGGCTTCTCATCGCAAGGATTGTAGCGCACTTCTTGGGGTTCGCCTCTATCCCACGCTCGGTGAGTAAGAAACCCAAGAATTTACCTGCTTCCACCCTGAACACGCACTTCTCGGGGTTCAGCTTTTGTACTTAGCTATTGTCGTGAATAGCTCTTCTAAATCAGCCACATGTTGATCTTTCATCTGTGAGGTCAATACCATGTCGTCCATATAGGCTTGCACGTTTCGCCCTATCATGGGCGCGAGCACTCTGTCCATCAGCCTCTGGTAGGTGGCACCTGCATTCTTCAGCCCGAAGGACATCACTGTGTAACAGTAGCAAAACAACTCTGTCATGAACGCTGTCTTGCACTCGTCCATCGGATGCATCTTAATCTGGTTGTACCTAGAAAAAGCATCCAGGAAGTTGAGCATCTTGCAGCCCGAGGCACTTTCCACCAAGGCATCAATGCTTGGTAGAGGATAGGAGTCCTTCGGGCAAGCTTTGTTAAGGTCGGTGAAGTCAACACACATCCTCCACTTTGCGTTGGCCTTCTTCGCCAGGACCATGTTGGCCAATCACTTAGGTTACTGGATCTCCCTTATGTGGCCAGTGCTCAGCAGCTTCTTTGTCTCTTCTTTTATTACCTGTCGCCTCTCCTCGTTTAACTTCCTTCTTCTCTAGCGGACAAGCCTTACCTGGGGGTCCATGGTGAGGCGGTGGCACAGGAAGTCTGGGTCTATGTCTGGCATGTCCGAGGCGGACCACGCGAAGGCATCCAGATGTCATGCTATGACCTCGACAATCTGGTCATGTGCTGCTTGGCCTAGTGATTTACCAAGCTTGAACGTCTTGCCTCCAATCTCCCTCTCCAGGACGTCTCCTACTGGTTCGAATCGCCTCTCCCAGGTGAAGGTGGTCCTCAACTCTAAGTGCCCACGCACCTCCACCTGGTCTCCCGCGAAGCAGTATAAACAACCAGTGTAAGGCCTCAGTTGATCGGGGGACAACTACAGCTTGTTGAAGGTCGTCCAGAACATCACGTCTACCGAGCTTCCCTGGTCTACCAGTAGACGGTGTACCTTTCTCCCTGCGGTCACTACTGAGATCACCACTGGATCATTGTCGTCCTTGGTGAAGACAAGGTCGACATCAAGGGCTTGATCTGCCTCTTGCAACTCTACTGACATCACCGTTTGTGCATACTTCTTCCGTTGAGAAGCAGTGCACCCTCCACCTGAGAAACCCCCCGCAATAGTATGAATTTCGCCATGCACGGGTATCTCGTGCCCCTGATCTTCTCCTGACACCATTGAGTTCTGGGCTCCCTGTGACTCCACCAAGTAGTCCTTCAGGAAACCATTTTTCACCAGTTCGTCTAACTGGTGTCCCAATGCCAAGCAGTTTCATATTGGGTGGTCGAACGCTTGGTGGAGCTCACACCAGGCGTTCTTGTTAGGTCCCAACTTCTTGTCAGTCTTAGCGGGAATCTTCAATCTCTCCACTATATTGGGGGCGGCGATTAAGTCCTTCAATTCTACTACGAAGTTGTGCCTTGGTGGCACATTCTCCCTTGTGCGCCCCCTAGTTTGGGGCTTCCTGGGCTCGTAGGGCTGCTGCTTTGTTGGGGCCCTCTTCTCCATCGTTGCTTCATGCACCCTCAAGGGCTGAGGTCTACCTGGTGCTCGTGGGCGCGAGGGGACAACGCATGTGCGCTTCTCGTTGACCTCTCCTTCCGCGACAATATGGGCCACCGCTCGACGTCTGATCTCGTCGAAAGTTTTGGGGTGGTTCCTGATGAGCAATTCACTGAAAGTTCCCCGCATGATCCCCTTTCTGAACGCGTGTACCATCATGGTCTCGTCCTTGGTGTTCAACTTCACCACTTGTGCCCCAAAACGATTGAGGAACTCCTTCAGGGACTCTCCCTGATATTGTCTTACGTCGAAAAGATCGTAAGAAATGGGTGGGGGAGCCCGATTTGCGATGTACTGCTCTCTGAACATCTTAGAAAGTTGCACGAACGACGTTACGTGGCCATCAGGGAGGCTGATGAACCAATCCATTGTTGTGCCCACCAACGTGCTCATGAACAGCTTGCATCGCACCGTGTCGGAGCCCCCAACCAACATCATCTGCGTATGCAAGGCCATGAGATGAGCCTCTGGGTCCTCTACACTTGTGAAGATGGCTTTGGGTCCCACGAACGTGGCTGGTATCACGGCGTCCATGATCGCTTGCGAGAATGGCATTGGGAAATCCCAAGGTGGTGTCGTAGGTTCTTAATCTTCCACCTCACATTCCCCTACCTGATTCTACAACCCCCTACGCAATTCTTCATTGGTTCTTTGCAATTCTTCATTCCTTGCTAGCGACGCAGCCATATCAATATGGATGCGTTCTTGATCCGCTCTTGATGCAGCCACTGTTTCTTGGAGGGCCTGCATCGTTTCCACGATATGTTGCAGGGTGAGGCTTTCGCCTCCGTTTGGTACAACGGATCCTTGCCTTGTGTTTCTCATCTTGATGGATCTTTCTTGTTCTTGTGAATGGGACCGTGTTTAAAATCGTGCCCCACGGTGGGGCCAAATGTTCCTGCCGATTGACTCGATTGCCTTCGTACGTCTACAACAATCGCACACCCAATTATCTCTGCCTTCGTTCATGCCTTTCTTCGATCAAACCCCTGAAAATGAAAAGACAAAGGGCACCCTAGAGGTTGTTTGCACTCTGACACTCAAGTCAGTATAGGGCTAGGAAACACCAAAACTTAGTTGTGTAAAGCTCTGTGTGTAATCTGTGTGTGTACTAGCGTATGCGCTGCATAAAAACTTGCGTACCTTATTAGGTTTGATACTACCCTTTATATACTCTAGGGTTTCTGCTATTTCCGTTAACCGCAATTAGGGTTACTGAGGGTGTGCCTTAGCGTCGTTATCACCCACTCTTAGGGCAATCGAGCGCGTAAGGCTCCCTCACTGGAGTGCAACCTCTGACGGGATGACCAACAGGGTACCAACTTGTGCACCTAATCTCTGGGGCCATCCGTCCTGGGAGTGCCCTAGTTGTTCACGTGCCATGCATGCAGCTTACCCCTGGAACGTGACCCTCACAGGTCATATCTCTTCTAGTGGCTCTTTACTTGTATTACGCCTGAACGTGTCATCCACACCGCACGCATGGACCCCTCGTGATCTAGGCTTCTCCCTAACTGATAACTGGTGTGTGGTCTAGGATCCACCTCTCGTGGCCCAACTACTGTTTGAGTCACTGATGCCCGATGTCTCATTGCCCTCACTATATTGCCGAGGACACATCAGTACATCCGGGTGATCGATGCCTTACCACTCTTCGGCACCTTGGCTCACGTGTCTTGCGAGACACTGGCCCACGCCGCTCATGGGACCCAACTTACGTGGCCTCATCATTACTAGCGGTCAACGACGCCCGAGGACTGATCGGTACAATCAGTTTCTATAATGATTAAATTAGATACTATTTTAGAAACTAAAAAAAAATAATCAAGATTGTAAAACTTTTTCTCGATTTAGGTCGATTTCACCAAAAAATGTGAATCCCTCCCAAGACCATCAATGTATATATTACCTCTGGGTCAAGGAAGCTTTCACTCCAAGTGAATCCCTCCCGAGTTGGTATCACATTAATAAATATCGATGTGCAAATCATATTCCATCAATCAAAATAAGAAATAAAACACCAGAAGCTCTCGACTTAAAAAAATTTCACGAAAGTGAATTCCTCCCGAGAGAAATCATATTTCATCATTTAGACTAAGAAATAAAATATCATAAGCTCTCGACCTAGGAAATTTTCACGAAAGTAAATCCCTACCTAAAGAAACTAAATTTCTCTTCATCAAATCAAAAGCGAAAGAAGTTCTCGGTTTTGGAAGTTTTCACGAAAGTGAATCTCTCCGGAGAGAAACTACATTTTTCTTCATCAAATCAAATCGAAAGAAACTCTCAGCTAAGAAAGTTTTCACGAAAGTGAATCCCTATCAAGACAAACTAAATTTATCCTCATCAAATCAAACTGAAAGAAGTTCTCGACTTTTGAAGTTTTTACAAAAATAAATCACTTAAAATTTGAGTGAGTTGAGCTTATTTCTAGTCGAAATCCTTGATAAAAATATCTTTCAGTAAAAAAATTCGAAGTGATTAAAGAGGATCTCTCTTGAGAAAAACTTAAATATTACTTTCTTTATCATATTAAGACTAAACGAAAGTTTATCTTTCAAAATTTCATGCTAACTTTTATTTCGTAATTTTAAACTAACAATTATTTCATAAAACAAAACTGAAAGAATATGAATAGAATAAAACAAAATGACTAATATTAATCATAAAAGAGAAGCTGAAAACTAATGGAGAACCTACAGTAAAAAGCAAAAGCTAAGTTACTTAATATGTACAATAGTGTCTTCAGCATTCACGACATCATTTTCACCTTCTTCATCATAAGGAATTTCTTCAATTGGAACAAGATTTCCTTTGTAGAAATCCTTTCGGACATCGAAGTTTCCTTCATAATTCAAATTCATACCAAATTGAAATGTAATCCACAATTCAAATTCAAACCAAAATTTGTATCCACAGTTCAAATTAATACCAAAGTGAAATGAAAATTTAATTAGAATGGAAAAAAAAAGTGTAAAGTGAAATGTGAATTGTGAATTGTATTTACCAACATCATTAAATTTGTACCAGAAATCATGTCTAAGACATGAGTAGCAGGTAAAGTTTATGATCTTAATTAACTAAAAATGACAGTAAAGAATGTATAAATAATGAACATAAAGATAACATAACCTAAAACAACAACAAAATTGAAAGTTTAGAAGATATAGGGGTCTGCCAAATATATCATATTGGATGGTCAATACAACCTGTGAAAATAATGAGAACAAATTAAACAAATCAAGTATTCGTATGACAATAATTAATGAAGTAATACATAAACTAAAACCTACTTAACTTGAAGACACAATTTAGAATTTGTGAATGAAATAGGACACATGCACATTTATTGAAACATAGGCATAAAAGGATACTGCAATTAATTTTACTTACATTCATGATGAACTCAAGGGCACAATTTGATTGTTAAAGTCTTCAGCATAGTGAGGATGGATGTGACTCGTACCTTTGGAGGTATCACCGTGTTGTCGTTCCATCATCATGGATAATTTTTTCTTCTATCATCTTTATTTTATCCTCCAACATTGCACACTTTTGACGTGTTTCATTAACTCTTTCATTTGCTACTTTAACAATCTAATTTGCTTCCACTACTTGTTGATGAAGTTGTTCATTCTTAGCTAAGTAGTTAGTGGAAAGAGGTAATAATGAAGGTTGAGTCAAGTGTAAGACTCCATGGCGAATGTTGATAGTTAAGTCTGTAGTACTATAACATCTACTCTTGTCTCTAGCAACATCCTTGTAGCATTAAAGCTTTGTTAATGTAGTTATATGTTAGAGGTCGGAAGTTGAGCCTTCTAAGTTGTCTGATTGGATGGTAGGTTTCCTGTGTGTTTATGGGAATAATGAGTGACACAATAATAAATTAGAAATATAAATTAACTAAGCAATAGTAGACCAATAACTTACATAAGTGGAGCACGAGTATCTACCTAAGCATCATCCTTCTTAGTTTGTATGGTCATAAATAACTCATCTAGTTCAACAAGTTGACCATATTTACGTTCCTGGAATAAATGAAAACAATTAGCAAAATTAGATACTACATACTGAATTGAATAACATGTAACAAAATATAAAAAGTAATGTAGTTGTACTTAATAGGTCCAATACAATGTCAATATGTGATTTACAACTAGTCGAGTGCAATGTCCCACTTCGAGAGAATGATCCATTCAATTTATTTTTGATTGATTTCTAATTTTAAAATTTTGATAGTTTCAAAAGACCAAATATTGCATGTTTATTATTCTAAGTTGGTTTGGGACCTTTTATCCTAGCTTTAATAAACATATCACAAATAGCTTTTTTAACCTTTGACTCGTAAACTTTTTTTAATTTTCTATTCATCATGAAGAAGGTCAAGTCCCTTATGTAAAAATAAATAGTAAAAATATGAATTTTTATGATAAATTTGTGAGATTAGATGTATTGTTGGACAATATAGTCACCAAGTACTTCTATACCATAAATAGATATTAAAATTAATTTTATTTTTTCAAAATTAAAAATATAATCTATGTAGAAGTTACAAAAGTAGCTAACTTATAAGAAAAAAAAAAGTTATATTTGTTTATATTCCTCTATTGTGATAAATTGCTATGAAAGTAAAAGATGACATATAAAACACACATTAGTGCAAAAAAAGACTTTTTATGAAGGTTCTACAAAACTTTTTATGACGGTTCTGATGGCAACATAAAATAAGAATTATAAAAATTTTGCACTTTCTATGTTGGTTGAAAAACTGACATAGTAAGTTGACTTACTATGACTGTTGCTTATAAACTGTCATAAAATATACAAAACAATGTTTAGATAAAACTTTTTATTACTGATATTTCTATAACCGTCATAGAAAATACGACTTACTATAACGTTTCTCATCACAACCGTCATAGTAAGTGGTTTTCTATGACAAATATTTCAACATCCGTCATAGTAAATAAGACATTTTATATCATCTATTGCAATAACCATCATAGTAAATTTGTTTTTTTTTTCAGAAAAATGATTGATTTATCAATTTTTCAGCATTCATTATAATAATTATCTGCATATTATTAAATTCAATGATGTTGATCAAAACGTTAAGAAAAAACTTTATTAATATTATTAAATATATATTTTTGTTTAAAAATAAGGAACTTTAATTATTCACAATTTTTTTTATGATTTTGATATTCTGTAGCCTAATTAGCTATTTATATCATGGAATATAGTTTTTATAATTTCATTTTATCTTTTTAACGTATTTCACAATTTGTTTAATAATTTATAATAAATATATAACTTACTTATAAAATTAAAATTTTAATATTATGACAACATCATATATTTATCAAATTGTTGTTAAGTTATGTAATACTAGCATCTTCGCATCTATGCAAAAGAAATCAAGCAAGGTAGAAAAAAATAATACAATTTATTTGTAAATAATACAATTTATTTGAGAATAATATTTGGGTACTATCCACCTAATCTAATTTAAAGAATTTTTAATCCTGCCTATTTGGGAGATTAACTAATAAATGTCATAATTTGCTCTATTTGTTTTGAGTCCAGAAGCAATAATCCAACCACAACTCTATCTCATTCTTTTTTATAAAAAGTAAAACCGAAAACCAACTTCAATTTAGTGTTTTGCACTGAGAAAATAAACGAAACATACTTTAGTCATCCAACTTTTTTCAGATAGATTTTCCATAGGTATTCTTAATTTATAAAGTAAGCATTACATTGACTGGATGAACAATATTGTAGCAAACAACAATTCCAATTCAAAATCACAAAAGATCAAATTAGCATCGAATATCCAAATCCAACAATGGAGCTCAACTCAATTGTTGCTTGGGAAGAGTCCTTGGGTATGGGAAACATCAAGGACACCTCAAAAAGTAGCGCTTAGTGCATCCACACCTCTCAACAGTGAATGAAATATTAAAAATAGCACAGATCTAGAAAGTAACAATGAAATAATATTATTTTCTCAGGTTTACTAATCCATGGTATTAGCAGTAATTACTACGTATAATACGGTCTACATAATTAACAGGCTAACAAGGTTAAACTCCAATTCTAATTAAACAATACTAAAAATTGTTGTTTCATCCAGAAAAAAACACTAACTGACTTGAAATTACAATCGACTCCTGCAGCACCTTTGAATCCATCTACGAAAACCTGAACACTGAAACATGAAAATAAAATTACAAAGCACAAAGAGGAACTGAAAATGGCAACAGAAGCGAGAGAAGCACGAGCAGGGAGTTTGGACGAAGGTGTTCCTGAAGCGCTAACGGTTGCCGCCTTGAAATCCCTAACCTTGAACTCGTTGGACATGGTGCCATTCTTGTTGAGAATCCCAAAGCACTTGAACGCGTCTTAAGGCTCAAGAGCGGTGACCTTAATAAAGTTGGTTGTGGCGGAGAAGAAGATGAGTACGAGTGTCGTGAAGTTCGATTAGGGAGAGCAAAGTAGACTCAGAGTGAGAAATAAACTAAATAACAGAGGAATACGAGAGTGTGAGGGAAGAATGAAAATGAAATTCAATTTCGCTAATCCTAAGATGCAGTTACTATGTCAGTTAAAAATATAAGTGAGATAATAACTTTTTATTATTTCGTATTTAATTTTAACCATCATATTAAATCTATAATTTATTACGAAAATGTCATTACACTATTTATTATGACAGACAAATTATAACTGACATAATAACCTGTCATTGAATGATATTTTTCCACCCATATTAGATTCTTGGACAAAAATTGCATTTGTTTGTAGTACCAAAACCCTAATAATATGTGAACTGGTTTAATAAATAATTTAATTTTCAATTTAATGTAGAATTTCAAAATTCAATTTGAATGTTAATTGCATTTATTAATTTGTTATTAAAAAGGTATATTATACTTGAGCAAGCATTATCATATATAATGCACCTCTTTAATAATAAATTAATGCATTATAAAAAAGAAATACTTTTAACAAAAGCATTTTGTTTTATGAAAATAAATATAGTTGATAAATTGAAATTTTCTTAATATATTTTAAGGAATGCATTATTTAAATTTAAAATATTAAATAATGTTTTTATATATTATTTCAAGTTAAATTGTTTAAGAAAATTTCTAATGGATTTTAAAAATTTAAGAAAAGTTAGTTTATATTTATTTTAAATTAAAAGAATATCATAAAATTAATATAGAAAATAAATTAAATTATTATAATAGCATTTATATAAATAATTATATTATTTTTACTATCGGTTTGAATTGATCTTCAAATATTTAATTATTTTACTTTATTACTTAAAATAAATTTAATTTTCCTTGAATATTAGTAATTTTTATTTTTATTTTGTGTAAAACAAAATTAATAAATAAATTTTATTTACTATTCCTTCATTCAATCAATGAGGACCCTCCATTCATTTCTAATCCCTATTCTACATTCAAATAATCTCATTTTCTCCCCCATCAAATTAGTTTGCTATTAAATGTACTACAATATAATAAAATACAATAGTAAGCAGAATTTAATTTAGTAAACAAATTAATCATACAATAAGCAAATTTATAATGTATAATAATTAGTTTATATAAGCTTTGAAACTTGCTAAAATCACTCGTTCATTTCCTTACTAGTCACTGTATTTCACAAAATACCATAAACTATTGACTTAATCACTTCACACTTATCATAGACAAAACGAACATAAAAGAAACACTTGTTGGATTTTACACAACTACCTTCTTCTCCACTTTCCTCTTATGCTACTTCCTGCTTTTTAATTTCCCTTTTAGACTGCTATTAGTGTTACAGGTTTATATGTTACAACCCTAAACTTTATTTTAATGTTATAATAAACAACTCCAACATATGCTACACCTTCAGGACTCATTCAACCACTCCAAACTTTTTAACCAATTAACCCCCCACCTTCAGAACAGCCCTTCCGTTTAAAAAAATCACAGTCGGGACAGAACTTACAGCGGAGTGCGTAACGGTAACGGTAAAGGAGAGAAGATTCTAGGTGATGAAAAGATGAGTGAGAGAGAGAGAGAGAGAGGAATATGGATATTTTGTCGGCTCCAACCCGATTCGAAAACCCGGAACTGCAACCCGACTAGTTTTCATTCGAGGCGGAGCAGACGCCTCAGATCTCGCGTGGCGGAGTCATCAAACGCCGCCGAGGAATTCTTCTTCATCGGAAACGACGGAAGAGGAAGAGCGTTCGGCGACGGAGACATCGCGAACGCCGATCCGGCGTACACGTCGCTCTTCACGGCCGAATCAAGTGACTGGCCCCTGCGGAGAATCGTAACCTTCTCCAAGCCGTGGCTCCTGGCCACCCGCGAATAATCACAGCTAGATCTCCTCAACGCGGCGGACTCTGCCACCACCGGGATGCCAGAGGCGGGAGCAGGCCGTTTCCTCTGGTCGGGTCGGGTAAACGGCTTCCGGCAGGACCTGGAAGCGGCGACATGGTTGTTGTAGTAATAATAATTACAGTGATTAGTGGAACTCCTTCGGTGGGAAAAGTCCGGCGGCGGAGCCCTGATTCGTTCCACCAGGCAGTCGTGAGGCCGCAAAATCTGGGTTGCCATGGCAAAAAATGAAAAGAAATGTAAAAATAAAAGGAAAATGAAGGAGGTTGGTTTGTGTGTTTGTGGGAGAGAGAGAAAGAGAATGAAACACGGGTGAAGTAAAAGTGTGCGTGTGTGAGATAGAGAGAGAGAAAGAGAAGAGATAGTTTTATAAAATGGGTTGGTGGAGGGGTTGATATAGAAGATAGGTAGAAGGAGACAAGGGTGGGGTCTGAGAGGGTTAGATTCCCACCGACCTTCAATAAACCAATATGAGGCGTCACCAAATAACCCACAGCTGTTCTTCTCTGACCAGACTAGGTCTTTAACGCCGTCTGTTACTCTTTCCTACCTCTCACCCCTCACCCATGCTAACGCCGTCATAACTTTTCATTTCCAGTTGTCCCTCACCTCCAAAGATAAACATGGAAACATGCAACTTTCATTAATTATTCCTCACACCCTATAATAATTGAAACCCCTATAATCTCCCAAATATAATTCACATCAAATCAAATTCTGCAATATTTACAATAATATACCCAAATTATTAAGCACGTCACATGCTATTTTTTCTTTCCAAATACCCAACCTATAACGTTTGGTATGTAGACCATATCATATGATAGTTGCCTTGCTTCATCTCACAACCCCACACCCGATTTCTTCTTCAACTTAACACATGCTCTACCAACACCTTTTATTCCTTAAATCACCTTTCCTACTCCACAAAATCAAAGCTAAATCTTACTTTTCAAGGGATAAGAACCGTGCAATGTAGTAACCAAGAAAAATAAGCCTTCAAACTTTACCCTTACCTTTCTGTCCTATTAATTAAACCACCTAAAATCATATTTATATATTTCAATTAATGTACATATGAATCGTAACATTATTGTGCCCTCATTTATAGAATGTTGTTCCAATAATCCTAAACCCTAAATCCTAAAATTTAAACCCTAAACTCTTATCTTCATCACTTTTTTTTCACCATCCTTTATTATTGAGAATTACTTAAAACTTATATATTTGGACATGTTTTATTTATATGATTAGTATTAAATGAAATCACGAAATTTGATAAGTTTGTTTTAAAGAAATTGTGATTGTGTCACGCCACTTCAATTTAATTTTATTCTCGTATATTTAAGTTATAAAAAAAATTAAATATAATTCAAAAATAATACTTTATAAAAGTAATATATGTCACTAATTTTTTCACAATAAAAAAATAATACAAAATTGAAATTATGTTATTTTTGTCGATGATTTCAATTATTTTATTTTATACTAAAATTGTGTTATTCATGTACGATTTTATTTAATTCTAATAGAATTTTTAATAAAGTCATCAATGTATTAGTTTAACACAATTTTTTTAAGCAACATGGTCAAAAGTAAAATTATGTATCACAAGTACGACTTTTTTAAAATAAAAACATGTTAACAAAACACGATTTATCCAAAAACATTATTTCTATCGGAAATGAATTTGGAAGTGCAACTTGGTAAGAACAGAAATGAGCTTTCATTTGGTCTCCGACTAGAGGGGGAGGTCCACCTGATAATGACTCTATGATGCTTAAGTCAATAGGAGCATAAAAATAGTAAGTTCTTAACCGTATGAGAGTTAAGAGTATGAGATAAGATAAGATGTACATTTTGGAGAGTGGGTATTTATAGATTAATCAAGTGGTATCCTCCGAGTAGACCGTTATGAGTCCCTTGAATTGGACACATAATTGTTATTTATTGTTCCATAAATAGTCATTCATCATTTAAGGCTCATTGATTAGGCTGTTTAGTTCATGATGATCATTGATGGAAACAAAGGCTCGGTTAGGGAAGTCATGTAGTTGTCCCTAGCTTTGGGCGTAGCATTCTCGGACCACCTTAGGTTCGACCTTAATAGTGATTATGTTCCCTTGTTCATCCGAGAACTTCATGGGCATATGGGGCGTTGACACCACCGCCACCAATTGATTCAAAGTTTTTATGTCATTGATAATGTTGTAGGAGGTGTAGGCGTCAACCAGTATGTACCGAACCGTCAGGTACCTGTGTGCATCCCTCGTGCCAAAGGTTGTGAGGAGGTCTACATATCCCCTCGTGTGGACCCATCCCCCGCAAAGCCAGGCAGGGGGTCGGAGTAGGCCTGTATCTAATCCTTGGAAATATCTAGTTTCTTGAATACCGACCAGAATAGCATGTCGGTCAAGCTTCTCTAATCAATCAAGATTCGTTTAACCTTCCAATTTGCCACAGGGTCATCTTTCGTAGGGTCCGAGAAGGACTGGTTCTCGTTCGTAAAGAGGATATTGGGTTGAATACGTGGTGATAAGAGGCTGCCAAAATGGACACTCCCAAGATGTCTTTTTATAGCCAAGTTGGTAGGGCCACCACCAGCGATAATGTTGATTTCTCCTCGGTTGATGTTAACCCTAAGTCTCTCCTGGTTCTCTGGCTCTCAATGGGACTCTCCCATCTCGTGCTGGGTGGTTCTTGCCCTGCTCCTTTCTAGAGTGTCAGTTCGATGTGAGCTTTTTGCCCTGTTATCGCATCCTCAACCTGACCTTCCCCTACCACGACCTCGGTCCCCTGTCCTAGTTATTATCAATCTGGTGGATGAAACGATTCAAGGCCCACGATCTAACAAGCTCCTCAAGGACGTCCTAATGTCAGTTGATTTTTAGATGTTTTCATTTATGGTGACATTTTTACTTAAGATTGAGATTTTAACAATTAAAGGTGAGGACCTAAGGAAGATTTCCACTGTAAACGAACTTAACCAAGTGGTTAAGTAAGTGTGAATGTTCACTTCACAAAGGCAAAGATGAAAAAACAAGATATGGTGAGAATGAAAAGCAATTGTGGAATTGAAATGGGGCAAGGTAAACATCAATGGTGGACATAGCCTCCCAAATGATGCACCATACTCATATTCATGAGCCCAAAACCGAGAACAACAATTAAGAGAAAAAAAACATAAATGGAATGGAGAAATGGAAGGAAAATGGAATGAGAAAACTTATGGATGTGGGTGAGAAATGTCACGCCACTTGGAGTGTGATGTGCTCCAAGATGAGTGTGTATTGACCGCCACTTGAGAGCTTCCCAAATCACTCAAGATAAGACCTCAAACCTAAGAGGACATAAGTCTCACTAAGAGCTCACACAATTTGTTTAGAGTTTCTTTACTTCATTCAAATTCAACTTTTAAAAATACAATGGGTAGACCTCCTATTTATAGGTGAAGGAGCCTTGAAAAATAAGCAAGAGGGGTAGGATTGGAAAAGGGAAAAAAGGGGCAGCCTTAGGCTTGTCCTTATAGAAACTAGGTCAAAACTCCTTCCTAAAGGGCTAGGAACAAGCTAAAATGATAACTACACCCCCTATTATGCTAAAGGTACCTTATTCTAGTCTATCTTTGCTATTTGGACCCCTAAAGTGAGCCCAAATTATTTACAACATATTCTATTCTTTAAGAAGACCAACATAAAGAATATTTGGTTATCTGGTTTATGCCCATCTTCTCTGGTCGGGTCCATGAGCTCCTTGGTGGGGTGTTTGTTAAGATGACTGCTCACCAAGTGCTTTGTCTTTTGCTTCCTTGGTCATCTTCATAGCTACTTGGTTTGTATCAGGTCCTTTACCTTGAAGCATTCTTTTGTGTTGTGTCCCTGGTTTCGGTGGTAGCTGCAATGCTTAGTTTGATCCCCCACTTGTTGTTAAGGGCTAGAGATGGTAGGTGAACCAGCTCCAAGTTGTAGGCTTCCTACAGTACAATCTCCCTCGGTGCATTTAGGGAGGGTGTAGATTTCGATCTTCCTCAACCTCTTTCTCTTGTAATTAGGGAAGGCAATCACGGTTGGTGCCTTCATCACCTTTTTGTCGGTGTCGGCGTTCTCTTTGATGCTCATATTACTCATCGCTCTGGCCCATAGCTAGTCGATGTCTTCTAGTGGTTTGGGTGTCCAGGAATTTCCATGACACTGCCCGGTGCAGGTCGAGTATGTTCAACGTGGCCTAGGAAAATTTGGCCATTTACTGTTTCAAGCCCTCTCTCTCTTTGTATTACGTTGAGGTGGCGATTATAGGCTTACAATCTGCAAACCAGACCTAGAACCAACCACACAAAGTGTCAAAAGAGTCCACAAAGTTCCAAGGTAGAAAGTAGTACCACTTCAGGGCTACCCCTGCTAGGGTGGTGGGCAAGAGCCTGTAGTGCACGACCATATTTTTCGAAAACAACTGGGCCTGTGTTATATAGGCCTTAAAGTGGACCTTGGGATCCAAGGTTCCTGAATACTTCTCCAAGTTGGGCCACCTCCACCTCCGACGTAACTAAGTGCCCATGACCTCGTCGGTGAAGGGGTGGAAACCCTTCAAGTTTGCCTTCACAGCGCGGTTGATCAGTGGATTGGAAATCGCCTTGAAGGGTTGACGCTCATGCCCCTGACATTCCTTGCTCGTTGCACCCTGAGCGGTGCTTGTCTGGGTCCCCTTCCAAGATGATCTCCTAGTGTCAGTGCGGGATGCCAATTTTTCTCGACAAGCGGAGTTCCTAGGGGAGTTCCGTTAGGACTCTGCCATATGGCCCGTAGAGGTGGCAAAGTGGGGCGGCCCGCTAGCCCGCAAAAAAATAAAAAAAATGAATTGACTTGACAATAGTGGTCCAGTGGAGGGGAGTGACAACTTTGAGTGGAAGAAAATTAGGTTTTCACTCAAAACACAACGCAGTTACGCTGTTCCAAAAAATGCACACAACACACGACGCACTCTCCTTTGCAGCGTCGCCGCTCGCTCCGCTTGCGACTCCGCGTGGCTTCGCATGTAACTGTCGCGTGCTACTGTCGCTTCGCTGTTGCACACTGCTACTGCCTCCACTCCTCCTCTACGTTCCAAAAAAAGAAGTGGGTCGGCCCGCAAGCCCGCGGGTCATGAAAACCAGCCTGCATGCGGGGCGGGCCAACTTGGTCCGCATTTTGCGGGCCTAAGCGGGGCGGGGCGACACTTTTTGCCACTCTTAATGGCCCGAGTATTCTAGGTCATCTTGAGTGCGATCGTCGTCCCTGCGGGCCATCTGGTCCTACAGTGCCAGTAGCTCTACCTTGTGTTGTTCTTTCAGGGACGCCATGTCTTGCTCAATTTTTTCTTGCATTTGACCCAGGGCGTCAATCATGGTTCTCTACAAGTTCTCCTCGTTCCTTCAAAGGGGAGCCTCGAGTTGTTGGTTCGTGTTATCCTTTTGAGAACTCAAGTTGAGAGTGTGCGTCTAGTTGTTATGGTGGTCTTGGGAAAAGTTTTGTCAGGGTCCCACGATGAGTGTCAAATGTTCCTATCGGAAATGAACTCGGGAGTGTAACTCGGTGAGGACAAGATGTTCCTCAAGGAACGAGTTTTCAGTTGATCTCCGACAAAAAGGGGAGGTTGACCTAAAAATGACTCCCCAATGCTTAAGTTAGGAGGAACACAAAGATAGTAAGTTCTTAACAGTATGAGAGTTAAGAGTATGAGATAAGATGTATTTCCTGGAGAGTGAGTATTTATAGATTAATCAAGTGCTATCTTCCAATTGGATCATTATGAGTCCCTTGGATTTGCCACATAATTGTTATCTATAGTTTATAAATAGTCGTTCATCGTTTAAGATTCATTGATTAAGTTGTTTTTATCATTGAAGATAATAAAGACTTGGTTAGAGAAGTCATGTAGTCGCCCCAAGCTCTTAGACCTTTCTAACTTTAAGAGAGGTAGATACATTTGTCAATAAAATACAAATTTTTTTATCAATTCTTGTACCATTAAAAACAACGTGCACCATTTTCATAAAAAATTATAACTTTTTATTAAGAATAAATTAATTGTGGTCAACATTTCCATGAGAACAATATATGAGTCGTCGTGTAATTCACATGTATGAGGTACTTTCCTTCATTTTCTATTTAAGACTCACCAAGGACACTTTGCTTGTATCCATTCCATACTCACTATTGACTATTTCAGCTCATTACTTTAAGATTATTGAACGAGAAGATTAATATATCTATATATACACACTTGATTGTAGAATTGAAACGGACCAACAAACATTTCATTAAATTGAACATCTTCAAACGAGGTGGAGTAAAAGCCAATATATAATCAAATCAATCATTGTTATTACTACAATAGATGAATCTGTAATCTTTTACACATAAAAAATGTTATAAATTTGCGTGTTTATTATAAGATAAATGAGCATACCTAATTCCGTGTAGCATTCCGTGGAGTGATTCCTTTCAATAATTTGAGACTAGAAAAGTGAGTAAAAAGAAAAAGGAAATAGTGGGAACAAATGCATATGCTTTTGTTTGGAGTTGGAGTCTCTTTTTTCCTAAAAACAATTCATAGACACCCTCAGCATAGCTCATACTTTTGGTTCACCCTAAAAAAAAAAAAAAACTATTTGGGAAGGAGTAGTGGAAACATCCCCACAAACAACAAACAAAGAAAACACGATTTAAAAATGTTACTGAAATAAAGAATGAGCGTGTAGTTGGAGAACAATCATGGAAGTTGCTTACATCTATAAAGAGGACTGAGAAAAAAAGGAAGAAGAGAGGCTAGTGTGGCTCTTAGTTGCCTTTTTTGACGTTTTTGTTTTATATCTAACCTTAACTTCAGAATGGGTTAACCCGTTGACCCAATATACCTAATATAAAAACCTGTTTTTTTTTTAAATTTAAACTAAATATATTTATTATTAGTAAGTAAATATGATTTTAACTACTTTTTTAAAGTAATGGAATGGAACTGGTGAAAATAATAGTGTATTTTCAATATTTTAAATAAAACTTTAATCGATAAACAGATTAAAAAAACTACGATATTAGTTTTTCAACTATCAAAATACTGGTCAGACTCACGTTATGACTTTCGCAGCACACGTCTAAACCTATCATTTGAATTGGGTAAACTCACTTTAATGTCTCTCTAGTTGGAAATAAAATAATTTGTCATCTAAACAAATAAATAATGGCCATATGCATAATTTAAATTTAACTAGTTATTGAATTTTAAGTACCGTACATACTTATTGTTGTATTATCCTTCAAAATAAAATAAAAAACTGTAATTCTTCGTTTCAAAAAAAGCTATCATTCTTGCGCCTAACTACTTATTTTGATTTCCATGTATGTTTAGTTACAAAAAATATTTTCTATCTTTTGTTGTAATTCCCATTTATGATTGTAAGAGTATTATTTATTTTTTATTTTCTAAAATTTATGTAAAATCTAAAAATAACATTTTTTTTCACTTTCCATTTTCTGCACAAAATAATCGTTAATTTATTCACAGCAGAGAATTTTAAAAAATATGTTTTAAGTTTTATAACTAAAAAATAAATAAAAAATCCTAAACTAAGCAAGTTCTTAATTTTCAAATTCCGCTATTTCAATTAAAAATTAAGTACCTACGAAAATAACAATAAAAAAGTTATTCTTTATAAATAATACATCATATGCTATTTATGCTATTGTTACAATCCCACTTCACTAAGCCCAAACATAACTATTAACAACTAAAATATAGGATTTTTTTTTCTCAATGGAGTGTAGGTGTATGATAAGAGTCAAATTCTTTTAATATAAATTATTTTTATTACAAAACTTATTTCAAGATGATAACAATTATTTTTTTAAGTCTTTAATTGTTATTTACTAAGACTTTACGGCTACCCGATTTTTCAGGATTTAGGTTTACTTCAACTTGGATTCACAAACTCACAATCTTAGGGTTTCATGGATGAGGATGTACTTGCAAAAACTTTTCGATGATTAAGTAAGTTAGTTTCAGTCTTAAATGTTTCATAAATGATTTTATCTACATGTTCATAAGGTTTTCTATTTTATTACTATATATTATTTTGACTTTATCATGCTAATCTTAAATTATTTATGGTAAATATTATGAAGACTATTTTGGTTAACATTCATTAAGTCATCAAATCGAAACCTTGAGTTAAAACTTAGATGTATACTCGGTTGAGAGATTAAAAGACCGAGAAATCGAGAGTTGAAAGATCGAAAAATTAAACTATTTTAAATATCACAAGAACTAGTTGGTTTAATTCACTTTAAAACTCTTCAATATATTTTTTTAATGTATTTAGACTTCTAAATTACAATTAAAGTAATCAAAGTTATAAGAAAGTGTTCTAAAAAATTTCTTTACAAAATTATAATTTGAAGTGATTCTCCATAAGTAATCATGAATTTAAAAAATCCTAAAGCTTATTAAAATAATATGCGGTACATTCTCTTATCAAACATGACCAAACTCATAACATTTTGAGATTTTGCAACCTTAATATTCTTGATCTTCTCAACACCTTCATATGTTTTTTTTTCCAAAATATTTGAAGTCTATATAACATCATTTTCGAAAAGTACTCTCTAATTTCATACTTACTAAATATATTTATATTTCTTTAATGATTTAAATGTCAAAAAAATCTTTTACAGGTGTCCCATTATTAAATCTAGCAATTCAAAATTATCGCAAACACCTTAAAAGACTTAGAAACTCATTCTCACTAACAACATCTAATATTTCTTGAAATTCAATAATAACTTTCTCTCTAAACATGTAGGATATATAGTTTTAAACATATAGGATATATACTAAGAAAATAATTAATCTCATTGTTTATGATTCAGAAAATTTAAATATATGATCTATATTTTTATTTACTATTTTAACACGATATATACTACTATAATTTTCAGTTTTCTAATAATGACATAATTAAAAATAATTAATAGTATTATTTAAAATACAAACTAAGCAAAACAAAACAAAATTTAAGATAAATTAAAAATAATGGGAAAATTATATTTTAGCATTGAATGACGCTCGTTATTTACTTTTGTGTTTTTCAAATGAAAACTTCAAACAACGGGTGTGTGAGAGAGAGATATAACGAGAAGATATGGTATTTTTTACTTTTGTAATTCTTAAATTATATGATTCATTTTAAGGTAAACATTAGGAATTAAAATAGTAATTTCAAAATTTAGTTTTGAAATGTACGTTAATGTAATTATATTGTTTTTTCATACCCAAATCCGACTCAACTCCAGAAAGTTTTGGCCTTTTTGTGTCTCTTTTGTCTCTTATCCCAGTCCTATCCATCCTCCAACCTCGTAAAACCACATATTTTGTAATAAAACAAAGCAATGGTAGGAAGCAAATTCAATATTAATTATTAAATAAAATAAAAAGTATTTAGAACACTCTCCACCCATGCTCCTCTGTGTTGTCCTGCTACGCACCATAGCATATCAGACACACCAAACATAAAATAAACAAAAACAAAAACATAAAATAGTAATATTAATATTAAAATCAGAAAGAAGGGGTAAGGAAAGGCAAAGTAACTCGCGCTATGGCGGCGGAATCGGGTGGTAGTGCCAACTTCGACCTTCCCGAGGAGATGATGCAAGTGCTACCGTCCGATCCCTTCCACCAGCTCGATGTGGCTCGCAAAATCACTTCCATTGCTCTGTCGACACGTGTCAACGCCCTCGAATCAGAGCTGTCCACACTTCTCACTCAGATCGCCGACAAAGACAACCTCATCGCCGACCTTCAAATTCAACTCGACTCCCTCGATGCCTCCCTCTCCGAAACCGCCGACAAACTCCTCCTCGCCGAACAAGATAAGGTTCCAACCATCCTCTCTCTCCCTCTCTCTCTCTCTCTCTCTCTCTCGTTCACACACGCACGCTTATTAAATTGTTTTGATGGTTGAGGGTTACAGGAGAGCTTGCTGAAGGAGAATGCTTCGCTTTCCAACACTGTCAAAAAGCTCAATCGAGATGTCTCCAAGGTGCATTTTAATGGATTTAGTTCCTATACATCTTATATTTCGATTATAACCTATTTTTCGCTGGGCGGAATTCTAATCTCGTTAAATTGAATTGTTTTTTCAATTATTGTCTTAACGTGTGGATGGTGGGTGACTTTTGGAGATATATGTGTATGCAGTTAGAGGTTTTCAGAAAGACGCTTATGCAATCACTTCAGGAAGAGGATGATAATTCTGTAAGTTATGTGTTGGTTAATGTCGCCTATTCAATGCATTCATCATATCTTGCTCAATTGTACTCTTTATAATTATAATGTATAATTATTTATGATAGTACTTACCTTACGGAACATTTAGCATTTACTGGTGTTTGGCACAGGGAGGAGCTCCAGACATTGTTGCTAAAATACAGAACCAATCAAATTTGACTTCCACGTCACAGTTTCGAGGTATTTTCAACGCGTATGCTATCCACCTGTATAAGTTTCCATTTTTGTTCATTCTTGGTGCCCTATGTAAATTACATTTTCATTTAGGCCATTTGTTCGATTACTCATTTGATTTGTGTACTTTTTAACTTGTTTTAGTCTTTACAATGTTGGTCGGGAGAGATTAAAAGATGTATTTGTAATTGTAGGGACTAAAAAATGTAGTTTCCTAATGCAAATAAATAAAACATAAAATTTGTAAGTATAATAAGGAGTTAAACCTTAATTTATTTTATTCAAGTAGTGAGTTTTGGCGGGTTGAGTCTTCTATGTGGTAGTATAGACTTATTGGCAATCTAGCAACTTCAAATTCTTACAAACAAACTCATTTCCTTTTCGTAAGGACCAATATAGAAATTGCCGAGCACTTCAGAAAACTGCTGGTCTAAGACATCGTTTAAGGCATATACATTTTTATCCTTTGAATATGAAGTCAGTATCTTATCACTGCGATGTGTACACACTGGCACATATAGTGTTTCCAGTGGTTTAATCATGGTAATGGTTATCCATAGACTGTTAGGATTTGGATCCTCTCCATTTCCATGTCTTCAGAGAAAATGGTACAAGTTTCCCTGTACACCAATGCACCTTTTCCTATGCACATAGTCACAAATTTTGCATAGGTGTTGTTTGTCTTTTTCTGTTTTGACAATTAATTGTGTTGTGTTGCGCTGCTAAATAAAAATATATGGTAAAGAATGAAAATATCTGATTGTGTTGTTAGTCTGGTTCTATCCTCGACGTTTGCTGACAATCCAATGCCAAGATGTAAGTAAACCAATGTGATGATTTTAATCAATTTGACTTCGATGAACATCTTAAATTTGTCGGAGAGAACACTAATGAAAACAATTTAGCTTCTATTTGGGAGAAGGGAGAGAGAGACCAATAGGGTCATAAGGTGATGAATGGAAGTAAACCTTTTTATTATTAGTACGCGTTCACCTTTCATAGCCCTCTTTCTCAAATAGATCCTCATAGTTAAGGTCCCTCAGCTGCATCAGTTTTGAGAGATTCTCATTTTATTGCAGATAATGACGCTTCATTGGCACCGTCTATATCTTCTTCAACAGGAAATTCTTTGGTCGAAGAACCTGAACCTGATGGTAAGTTTATGAAGAAATGGATAGGCATGCATTTAGTTTTGCAAAAACAAAGTCGATCAAAGACCATAGTTAATATGGTGTCTGTTTTGATAATTCTGTTTTGCATGTGTACCCTGACCTTCCTTGTATTCTTTTCTATTCCACTTTTGCAGCCCCAAGACCTAGAGTACCACAGAATCTCCTCTTAGCATCTCAAGGTTCCACCCCTCGGATTACTCCCCCTGGCTCCCCTCCTAGTCTGTCTGCATCAGTATCACCTACGAGAACATCTAAACCTGTATCTCCAAGGCGACATTCAGTTTCCTTTTCAACCACAAGGGGCATGTATGATGATAGGTCTTCGGTGTTTTCCTCCATGTCCTTAACTCAAGGTTCAATATCAACCTCTGATGCAGGAACAGGATCACAAACCGGTAAGTACTGTAGCACTCATGCAGATACATTGTATTGAAGAATGTTTCCATTAGGTGGCAGCGTTGATTTTCTTGGACCTAGCATGCATACAAAGAAGTAGATGCTTAATATTTTGTTGTTTGAATGATCATAGCTTTTCCGCTCGTTTTTATTTTTTCTTACTGGATGTTATAGGACGAACACGGGTGGATGGAAAAGAGTTCTTTCGTCAAGTCAGGTGAGAGAGGTCTTTGATGCATTAAAAATTAGGGAAAACATGTCACCTTTTTGAGATAAACAGTTGTGTCTTGTATTTTATCTGCTATTTGTTATTGTTAGGAACCGTTTGTCTTACGAGCAATTTGGTGCATTCTTGGGAAATGTTAAAGAATTAAATTCCCATAAACAAACAAAAGAGGTATGCTCTTCTGCCTTGTCTTCTTTCTCAACTTTCAGTTTACTGATACATATCCGTGTGTAAAATTATAGGAGACGCTACGGAAAGCTGATGAAATTTTTGGGCCTGAAAACAATGATCTGTACAATATATTTGAAGGATTGATTAATCGCAATGTCCATTGATATTGCGCTTAGGGGAAGTTTTATTCCGAGTTTGTAATATCGGATACTATCCTCTCCTTTCCCCTCTGTATATGAGATGAAATTATCACGTTAATTATTTTGTCTGATACAATAATCTTTGAAAATGAAAACCTGTATATTTCATTTCACGAATCACATTCTGTCTGCCCATAATTCTCATAGCTTTCATCAAGTTATTCAACAGCAACTATTTCTTTTAGGTCACTTCCGATTTGACAAAAAATTACTAATACAAGTGTGAGAAAAGAAAAGAAAGATGTATATAAAAGTTACTGAAAGTTGTTATCTTCAAAAGTGTAAATAAATTAAAATTAAGTAATTATACAGCTGAAAAGTTATTAATATATTTATTAGTTGATTTTTTATGAACCAAATAATTTTATTTTTAAATTAATTTCAAATTAAGATATCATTTTAGTCCTTTATATTTTATATATAATCAAATATTATTTTTTGTTATAAAATATTTGAATTACTTAAATTAATATAGTAATATCACTTTCAAGCCAACATGATGTAACTATTTTGAAAGAGATAATTTTAAAAAATATCAGGTTTTTTTTATATTTTCACTTTTTTTCTTATACTCAGGTCATAAATAAAAATATGAGATCTGAGAAGTAACATTCTTTTTGTCATTTTTTACCGAATAAGAGAAATGAGTTTTTTTTATTCACTTTTTACTTGAGACACTTAACATGACTTCTTTAAAACAAACATATCTTTGCCTATGGTAGACAATTTTACATTTTGTAAAATATTTAATTATATCGAATTAAATTAATGTTATTTGAAATTGTTTTAGTTTTTAGATATTTTATTTAGATAACACGAGTTAAATTTATTGATTTTTTTTCTTGTTTGAATAAAATATTTCAATTACTACTGTTTGTAAGAAAATATTTTAATATAAAATAATTATTAATAAATAAAAATATTAATATTGATGTATATTGAAAATATTTTTTTTTTCAATGTTTGTTAATATTTATTTATTAATATTGATGAAATTGTTTTTGATTAATACTGATTGATATTGTTTTTAATTGATGTTGATTGCAATTATTTAAATTAACATTAATATAGATTATTTTTTTGTCGATTTTTTAAAGGATATGTCGCATAAAAATTTCTTCAGCTAATATTGATAAAAAAAAATCTAGGTAACCTTGACAGATATCTTTTCAATCAATAATAGAAAAAAGTTCTAACATATTATTGATAAAAGTATTGGTGTTAAATGATAAAAATAAATACTGAAATATCATTAATTGTCCAGAGTAGTCCTCGATCATCGACTCAGGTACCGACCTCAAATATCGCACACCGATTACATGGCCCCAGACGCACCTACAAGGGATTGGTTAGTTTTCGGACATTGGTATCCTAGACCCCGATGTGGGAGATCGACATCGGACCTCGCCAACAGAGGGAAAGATCGGACATTGGCGGTCTGAACGTTGTAGTGGACCATGTAAGGTGGGTCCTAGAGTTATGCTAAGTTATTTAAGACATGAGATATGTGAGAAGCCTAAGTCACGAAGAATCCATGCCCGAGGTGTGTATAGCGCATGAAGGCGCGACACGAGTGAATAATCCTGCGAGGCACTAAGGCCCATTAGGGTTAGGATTTCCAGGGAAAGCAGTATGCATGGCACGTGAATACTTAGGGCACCCACAAAGCAAATGGCGCTAGAGGTTAGGTGCACAAGTTGGTACCCAAGCGACCACTTTGTTATTCGTTGCACTCCAGTTAAGGGAAGTTCATGTGTCAAATACACTAAGATTATGTAAATAGCGGCGCAAGGACGTTCCCTAAGGAACCCTAGATAAGGGCAACAACACAAAGGTAAACCCTAGTTTCAACCTATATAAGGAATGCCAAGAACCCTAGTAAAGTACACAGTTTCTAAGACTGAAACTACTTATACACTTGGTGTTTCTTTGCCCTTATATTGACTTGAGCGTCGGAGTGCAAACGACCGTCAAGGCGCCCTTTGTCTTTGTAGGTGAGAGATTCTTTGATCAAGAAAGTACGATTCTTAAGCGGAGATAGAAGGGTTGAAGGCTGTCGTTAGAGTCAACCGGCGAAGCGAGTCAACCGGCAGGAACATTTGGCGTCCACCGTGGGGCCCGCTAAAGAAAGGTCCCACTCGCAATCACGTTAGGAGTCTTTACCAGCAATATGAGGAGTACGAGGCAAGGAACCGCTGGACCCACGGGAGTTGTGCCACCCCGGAGGGGACAACGTTACCACGCAACAAATCTTGGAGACAATGTGTGCCCTCCAAGCAGAGGTGGCGACATCTAGGGTTGAAATTTCCGCGTCACGAGCGGACAACGCAGAACTACGCAGAGCCAATGAAGAACTATGCAGGGGTTTGCAACAAGTAGGGGAGCGCGCGCGGACGAACGTGCCCCACCTGTACCACTCAAGGCACGTCCCATGCCGTTATCACAGGCGATCATGGATACAGCGTTGCCAACCACGTCTCTGGGCCCGAAGGTCACCTTCACAGGAGTAGAGGACCTAGAGGCCTATCTCACGGCGTTCCACACTCAGATGATGCTTACAGGTGGATCTGACGCTGTGTACTACAAGTTGTTTATGAGCACGTTGGCAGGCGTGGCGTTGGAGTGGTTCGTTAGCCTTCCCGACGGACACATCACCACCTTTGACCAGTTCGCGACGCTATTCAGGGAACAATACCTTGTTAACAAGGCCCCCACCCGGCTTTCTTACGATGTCTTCGACATTAAACAGTACTAGGGGGAGTCCATGAAGGACTACTTGAACAGATTTGGGGTCCAGGTGGTAAGGTTGAAACCCATTGATGAGGCCATGACGGTGCATGCCTTTGTTAAGGGAATGTTGTCGGGACCTTTCAGCTAATCGTTGCTAAGGTTATACCCGAAGACGTTCACCGAGATCAGACGTTGAGCGTTGGCGCACATCGCTACAGATGATCGAGTAATGGAGAAACAAGGTCTTGTTGGTCCTATCCGACCTCGAGCGGCAGGACGACCTCAACCCATGAGGGTGCACGAGGCAAACACTAAGAAGAAAGGAGTGGGAAAACCCTACAAATGGACCCAGGTGGGGATGCGCATGCGAAGGGACCCGCCCCGAAGCATAATTTTCGAGTGGAACTCAAGGAGTTAATCGCTATCCCAAACATAGCGACTAGGCTGAAGGTGCCCACAAAGACCGACAAGAAGATAGGACCCAACAAGAAGGCTTGGTGTGAGTTTCACCAAGCAAATGGCCAGTACATACACAATTGCTTGGCCTTGGCACACCAACTAGATGAGCTAGTGAAGAGCGGTTTCCTAAAGGATTACCTTCAAGAGCCACATAACGATCAAGCGTTGGTAACTGCAGGGGCGAATCAGGGGCACGAGGTTCCCATTCACAGGGAGATCAATACAATCTCAGAAGGATTTTCAGGAGGAGGGTGCACTGCCTCCCAGCGAAAGAAGTACGCACGAGAGGTAATGGCGGTAGAAGTACAACAGGAAGATCAAAGTCCCGATGTCGACCTCGTCTTCACCAAGGCCGACCTCCAGGATGTCATACCCCATGGCAATGACTCGGTAGTAATTTTGCTAGTCACAACAGGAAGGAAGGTGCACTGCGTCCTCGTGGATCAAGGAAGTTCGACCGATGTGATGTTCTGGTCGACCTTCAACAAGTTACAGTTGTCCCCAGACTAATTGAGGCCCTATACCGGATGTTTGTATGGTTTCGCTGGGGACCAGGTGGACGTACGTGGGCATATAGAGCTGAGGACGACCTTCACGGATGGCACGGCCTCACGCACTACCAGCATCAGGTATCTCGTTGTTAATGCTCCGTCGGCCTACAATATATTGTTAGATAGACCAACTTTAAACAGGATTGGAGCAGTTGCCTCCACAAGGCATGTGAAGATGAAGTTGCTTTCCCTTGAGGGTGCGGTGATCACCATCAAGTATGACCAAAGAGAGGCTAAGAAGTGCTACGAAAATAGCCTCAAGACAAAGAGAGGGGTGTTCGCTGTTACAACCCAGCCTCCAAGGGAAGAAAGTATCACCCGTGCAGAGACCGCCCGGGAGAAACGACCCGAACTCGCCGGAGACGTAGTAGAAAGAGAGATCGGTGGGAAGATGTTCAAGCTTGGCCAATCTTTGAGTCAAGAGTCGCAGGATCAGGTTGCCGAGGTCATAGCATGACACCTTGACGCCTTCGCGTGGTCTTCCTCTGACATGCCTGGCATAGACCCAGACTTCCTGTGTCATCGTCTCACCATGAACCCCCAGGTCCGACTTGTTCGCCAGAGGAGACGAAAATTTAACGAAGAAAGGCGTCAGGTCATATGCGAAGAGACGAAGAAGCTATTGAAGGCCGACCACATTAGGGAGATTCAGTACCCCGAATGGTTGGCCAATGTGGTGCTAGTAAAGAAGGTCAGCGGGAAGTGGAGGATGTGCGTTGACTTCGCAAACCTTAACAAGGCCTGTCCGAAGGACTCCTACCCGCTGCCTAGTATTGATGCCTTGGTAGACAGTGCGTCTGGATGCAGATTACTCAGCTTCCTAGATACCTTCTCTGGTTACAACCAAATCATGATGCACCCCAGGAACGAATGCAAGACAACATTTATGACAAAACTGTCTTGTTATTGCTACAAGGTAATGCCCTTTGGACTGAAGAACGCAAGTGCCACCTACTAGAGGTTAATGGACAGAGTGCTAGCGCCCAAGTTAGGGCGAAATGTCCAAACATATGTGGATGACATGGTGGTCACCTCCCAGCAGAAGGAGCAGCACGTAGCGGACCTGGAAGAGTTGTTCACCACGATAACAAAGTACAGGTTAAAGCTGAACCCAAAGAAGTGCGTGTTCGGGATTGAGGCAGGCAAGTTCTTGGGTTTCCTACTCACTGAATGTGGGATAGAGACGAATCCTGAGAAGTGCGCCACAATAATAGCCATGAGGAGCCCGATCTCGGTGAAAGAGGTGCAGCAGTTGACAGGGCGCATGGCCTCTCTGCCCAGATTTGTATCGGCATGAGGAGACAAGGGGCACCCTTATTTCTAGTACCTGAAGAGAAACAACAAGTTCGTATGGACCCGGGAGTGCGAAGAAGCGTTTGTGAAGCTAAAGGAGTGCATGGCCAGCCCACCAGTGGTGTGCAAGCCAGAATTAGGTACCCTACTCCGCCTATACTTCGCAGTTACAGAAAAGGCGATTAGTTCGGTTTTGTTGCAAGAACAAGACTAGGTGTAGAAGCCAATCTACTTCGTCAGCAAAGTGATGCAAGGGCCAGAGGTAAGATACCAGGCCCTAGAGAAAGCAGCTTTGGCGATAGTATTCTCAGCGCGAAGGCTTCGCCACTACTTCCAGAGCTTCATCGTGATAGTAATGATCGACCTTCCACTTAGCAAGGTCTTACAAAAGCCAGGTGTGGCAGGGAGAATGGTGAGGTGGGCAGTAGAGCTGTCTGAGTTTGACGTACAGTATGAGCCTAGGGGCCCTATTAAAGGTCAGTTTTACGCTGACTTTGTAGTAGAGCTCTCCTCGGCAGCCAAGCACCCAGAAGGAGCAGGTTTCTGATGGGTGCTCTATATGGATGGTTCCTCAAACCAACAAGGCAGCGAGGCTGGTGTCTTCTTTGAAGGACCAGATGGGTTGCTGATTGAGCAGGTCCTACGGTTCGCTTTCAAGGCCAGTAACAACCAAACAAAATATGAGGCCCTAATAACTGGAATGCTGCTGGCCAAGGAGATGGAAGCGAAAGGTTTGCTGGCAAAGAGTGATTCTCTGTTAGTCACAGGTTAGGTCACAGGGGAGTACCAAGCTAAGGATCCTCAAATGGCTGCATACCTAGAGTACGTCCAAGCTTTGAAGGAAACGTTTGAGGTGTTCGAGTTAGTCCACGTACCTAGAGAACATAATGCCCGAGCCGACTTGCTTGCAAAGCTCGCCAGTTCGGGCAAGAGGGGTAGGCATAGGACAGTGATTCAGGAGACCCTGAAGACAGCTCGAACTACCGCAGACAACTTGGCGGAAGTCCAACAGATTAACACGTTGGAAGCTCGTTAACACAGGAGACGGTGAAAACGCCCTGAATAAGTGTGTACCCGGTTGCTGGGGAGATGTCGTCGCAAGTTTATGAAGTTGAATCAAGAGAAACTTGGATGACACCCTACCAACGCTATTTGGCTGATGAAGTGCTCCCGCTAGAACCTACAAAAGCCCGAAAAATCAAGAAAAATTCAAACAAGTACACCTTGATCGACGGGAAGTTATTTAGGCATGGGTTCACTCATCCTATCCTGGTGTGTGTAAGTGGCGAGCAATGCACGTGCATTATGGCAGAACTGCTTGAGGGGATATGCGGTAGCCACATCGGCGGCCGATCCCTCTCATCGAAGGCCATTCGACCAGGGTATTACTGGCCAACCATGAGGGAAGATTGCACGAGGTACGCCCAACAGTGCAAACAGTGCAAACAGTGCCAACAACATGCTGACTGACACAAGACGCCTCCAGAGGAGCTGAGGTTGATCTACAACCCATGGCTGTTTCATACTTGGGGGATCGACATTCTAGGGCCCTTCCCTTTGGCAGTACGGTAGATGAAGTACCTTGTGGTTGCCATAGAATATTTCACAAAGTGGATCGAGGCTGAGCCAGTGGCACAGATCACAATCCATAAGGTCCAACACTTTGTGTGGAAGAACATAGTGTGCCGCTTCAGAATTCCAAAGAGGTTGGTATCTGATAACGGTACCTAGTTTGCAAGCCAACAATTGGGCAAGTTATGTACAGAATCGGGAGTGAAACAGGTGTTCGCGTCAGTAGAACACCCCCAGACGAACATGCAGGTCAAGTCTGCCAACCGAGTTCTGCTCAGAGGTCTGAAGAGAAGGCTAGACAAAGCCAAGAGGACCTGGGCGAAAGAAGTTCTTAGAATTGTGTGGGCCTACCACACTACTCCCCAATCCATAACCAGGGAAACACCCTTTAGCTTGGTGTATGGTTTAGACGCTATGATTCCAGTAGAAATCTAGGAGAACTCACCGCTTTTCCAGAACTTCGGGGTCGAGGTGTCCAATGAAGAGAGAAAGGTAAACCTAGATCTACTAGATGAGGTAAGGGAGGAAGCAAGGATTAAGGCTGAAGCCTTGAAAAGGAGGGTGGAGTACAAGTACAACTCCAAGTTGAGACCTCGACAGTTCCAAGTTGCCGACCTGGTGATGCGGAAGGCCCACCCGTACCAGTTGGAAAACAACCTATGTCCCAAGTGGATTGGCCCTTTCAGAGTAACAGAGGCCCTTGGGAATGGAGCATACAGGCTCGGAACGTTAGAGGGTGGCGCGATCCCTCGTACTTGGAACACGACCAATCTTAAGTTTTATTTTAGTTAAAAATATTTTGCATTGTACACGTTTTAAGGGAAAACTCTTTTTCCCTCATAAGGGTTTTTTAACGAGGTCACCCAAATAAAATTTTAGTTATTCAGTTGAGAAATATGTGTGCATTGCAGTTAGTGAACCTCTCCCTTAAAGTGATACACTAAGAGCAGAGGTAGTTTGGTTTCCTCAATAAGCCCCTCTTTTGTATGTTCACCAAGGCGAAGAATAGTATGGTTCTCTAGTTAATGACCTCTCCCTTGAAGTGATACACTAAGAGCAGAGGTAGTTTGGTTTCCCCAATAAGCCCCTCTTGTGTAAGTTCACCAAGGCAAAGAATAGTATGGTTCTCCAGTTAATGAACCTCTCCCTTGAAGTAATGCGCCAAGGTCGGGAATAATATGGTTCGATGGTGAACCTCCCTCTTGCGCAAGTTTACCAAGGCTAAGAACAATATGGTTCAAACGTTAAAGGCTCACCCCTTGACTTTTTATAGTAAGGTCGCGGTCAGTTATTCAGACCTGTCCCTTGACTTTGTATAACAAGGATGAGGTCGTGAAAAGCCGTTCACTCGAGTTAGAAACACCAAGATGGGGGAAATATGATTCCTCAAGGGGGCCTCCCTCTTGCATAGTAACTCCAGGGTCGAACCACATGGCTCACCAGTTAAGTTCACCCCTACCTTCGCGTTGCAGGACCAAAACCGGAAGGAAACACTTTCCCCTTGTATACAAGCCAAGGTTGAAAGCGGTATGGTTCCCCAGTATTACCAACAAGACATTCCCGTCAACTTAGGAGGGTAGGGACGAGATCAACGGAGACGCCTTACTTTGTAAGAAGAAGATCAAGAACAGTGAGAGGAGCTTACCCTCGAACAAAGGTTGAGCCAGTTAAGGGGCTCGCACGCAAGGTTAAAACGTTCTACCTAAAGGGCGAACCTAGGTTGAAGGAGCTGTTAGTAGAAGTCAAGGCAGAAAAACCGCAAGTTAAAACAAACAGTTAAACAAAGGATAAATAGTCATAAAGTTATATGTACAAGGAGCAAATTGTCCTTCAAGAAGACAGAGTTACAAAATGGTTACTCTCGCAGCACGAGTTGCCCATCAACAATGCACTTAGACTCACTAAAAGGGGAAAGATCCACCTCAGGATGCACGCAGGCAAACTGAGCGATGACATCTTGGAACCCCTCGCCGTAAGCATCGACAACGTCATTGGTGAGCTCCTCCTTCGTCTTCTTGAAGAGCTCAATCCTTTCGGCCAGCTCCCTTTCAACCTTCCCCAGCAGAACCTTGCGTTGGGTGGCCCTCTCTTCCAGCTTGGCCTTCTTCGCTTGCATCTCCTCGACCTTCTCCTCCAGGTCAACCACATTGTTGCGAAGAGGCAAGATCTTCGCTTCCAGTTGGACGACCTCGTGGCTCTTGTCAAAAAGGGCTTTCTTGATGTCCTTCTCGGATTGGTAAAGGCTTGCCAGCTCGTTGTACATAGCAGTCTTGCGATTGGCGAAGGTCTTGGTCTTGAGGGACAGTTCTTCCTCCAGCTCCGCTGTCCTAGCCTTGAGTTCTTCCGCTTTCTGGGCCCTACTTAGCGCAAGGCTGGATGCGATTAGGAAGTCCCCGAGGCCGTCGGCCACACGGTCATGGAAGAGATTGCCACTCAAGCTCTCCAACACTTCCTTGTCTTGGAAGCGCTTGAGGATTTGCGAAGCAGCATGGGGAGCTCGGAAGTGGAAGGCATTTGTTGGCCTTCAGGGGCGCTCTGCCCCCCCACCTTCATGAACAATAAGGTGGCGCGGGGAGGAGGCGCTCGGGGGGTTATCCCTGAAAGCTGAAGTCCCACCAGATGTAGAGGGAGAAGGCGCCACGACTTTGCCCACCCTCTGCCTTTTGAAGACAAGGCTCGTGCACGTATCCTCGTCATTCGAGTCAACGACCACCACCCCTTTCTGCTTATTATCGACAGGGGCTGGTTCGATTGTTTGGGGGGCAGAGGTAGCTGAAGTTGGAGGAGTCCTAGGTGTCGAAGTGCCCACACCAGCAGCGGCCACCCTGCGCTTAGCGAGGAGGTCGGCCAATTTCTTCTTTTTGTCCTTGCTAAAACCCATATCTGCATGGAAACAACAAAGTCAGTAACAAAGACAAGACAGGTCAAATGCAAGCAAGGGTAAGACGGAACTGAGAAGAGTATCAATGTATTTCTTAAGATTCTTGGGGCTAAACTCACGTTTGAGCAACTCCAAGGTACTGAATGGTGTATGGAGTGCAGAGAGAAACTCACATACTCCCCGCTTCTGAGGGGGAAGATCCTCAAGACTCTGGGGCCTCTGAAGGTTTGGTTTCTCGGCCCATTATAGGGGGAATCCATCTAAAAGGGCGGGATCCCTCCGGTTGCTTCGAATCTTGAAGAAGTTCTTCTTGAACCCCTTGTAGGATTGTTGAAAGAGCGTTAGGAGCACCCTCCCAACATCGCTGTTGAAGCTAACCCACAACTTCTTCCAGGACTTTTTGCTTCGAAGAAGAAGAGGAAATCATCCACCGACGACGTATGGCCAAGACAATGGCAAAGGATGGCAAAGGCCCTTACGAATGCCCAATTGTTGGGATGCAGTTGGGCAGGGGCGACGTTCACCTCTGTCAAGAGAGCCTGCTCGAAGGGAGTGAAGGGTAGTCGAAGCCCGAGCCTTTGAAAAACGGTGGAGTAAATAATGCAAAAGGGGCCTTCGGGGTCTGAGGATTCGTCAGCACACACCGACTCTCCTTCCCGGCAAGCCACTATCCTCACGAACTTATCGTGGTCGTTGCCAAAGATGCGCGATTTATGACAGGTCTGTTTTTTCTTATAAGCGGCTATGCTCTCGAGGGAGGTAAAAGTAGAAGTCTATTCTAGAAGAGCAGCTGGTGCCCAGTGATACATGGACTTATAGAAGGAAGCGGAAGGAGGGGGAATTGGCGATGTAGATGGAACAGGGGATGGAGATGAAACCGAACTAGAGCCTGCAGGAAGAGTTGGAGTGGTTTCCTGTTGGGTCATCTTAGATAAGGAAGCTAAAAAAGAAAAGAAAAAGAGAAACTTTAGAGGAAGAAGGTGGTGTAACTCGACAGAACCAGAGAAAATAAGAAAACAGAGACTCGAAGCGTTAACAGAGAAAATGAATGCACAGAGAAATGCAGAAATCATAAACAGTCCCAGGTAGTTATAAGCATGTTACAAGCAGTGGTATCATAAATTGCAAGCAATCGGTGAGTAAAAATCATACCTTTGAATATTGAGGTTCGAGGGTTTGGAGTTTTGGAAGAGAGAAGAGATAGCGTTTTTCGCAAAAATGCTTAAGAGAAGTTTCACGTAAGTGAAAGTAATGAAATAATGAGGAAAGCGTAAGAGTTTAAGGGTTTGAACAGTGCACGAAGTAGTTTGAGCGCCAACAAGTCCCAGTCGTTGATCTTGACACGTGTACGCTGCTTAACAAAGTATGGTGAGACGTCGCTTCGGTGTACTATTCACGCCCGTTACCCAATGCCACGTAGGTTACCCAATGCAATCACTTAGTCTCTGCTGGAACAAGTTACAGTTCGAGACTAGGGGGTTTGTGTCCCGACCAGTCCTCGGTCATCGACCCAGGGACTGACCTCAGAAATCGCACACCGATGCTTGGTAATGGAAGGGGGCCACGTAAGGTGGGCCCCAGACGCACCTACCAGGGATTGGTTAGTCTTCGGACATTGGTATCATAGACTCCGATGTTGGAGATCGACATCGGACCTCGCCAACAGAGGGAGAGATTGGACATCGGCGGTCTGAACATTGTAGTGGGCCACGTAAGGTGGGTCCTAGACTTATGCTAAGTTAACAATTAAGACATGAGATATGTGGGAAGCCAAAGTCACGAAGGATCCATGCACGTTGTGTGTATAGTGCATGAAGGCGCGACACGAGTGAATAATCTTGAGAGGCACTAAGGCCCATTAGGGTTAGGGTTTCCAGGGAAAGTTGCATGCATGGCACGTGAATACTTAGGGCACCCACAAAGCAGATGACGCTAGAGGTTAGGTGCACAAGTTGGTACCCAAGCGACCACTCTGTTATTAGTTGCACTCCAGTTAAGGGAAGTTCATGTGTCAGATACGCTAAGATTATGTAAATAGCGGCGCAAGGACGTTCCCTAAGGAACCCTTAATAAGGGCAACAATACAAAGGTAAACCCTAGTTTCAACCTATATAAGAGGTGCCAAGAACCCTAGCAAGGTACACAGTTTCTAAGACTGAAACTACTTATACACTTGGTGTTTCTTTGCCCTTATACTGACTTGAGCGTCGGAGTGCAAACGACCGTCAAGGCGCGTCTTTGCAGGTGAGAGATTCTTTGATCAAGAAAGTACGATTCTCAAGCGGAGATAGAAAGGTCGAAGGCTGCCGTTAGAGTCAACCGGCGAAGCGAGTCAACCGGCAGGAACATTAATAAAAAAATAATTACGATAAAGTTAATTGGAAAAATATATTTTACATCAGTAAAAAATAATCTTCTGATATTGGTGGAGAAAGTGATGATTAATATCTTCTGGTCTAATTTTTTTTTAATAATTTAAATAAAAAATAATTCATATCAATATCAATAAAGAAGTAGTCAACCCAATAATATTTTAATCTTAACCAAAATTACGACATCCTGTACCCCTACATTATTCAAAATACTGAAATTATCCTTTACATTTTTTCAGAATAGAAAATTCAGAAGACAAAAAACTCATTCTGGAACACTTTTTCTGGAATACATTTTTTTATTTATTTCTGGATTGATAAATCTTAAATTCATAAAACATGTCTCGAAAAAGATGTTTTGGAAATATTTTGAAAAAAATAATCCAGAAGTCATTTTGCAAAATAGTCTTCTCTGAAAATGATGGGGTGCAGGAAGAAATTTGTAGAGGTGCATGAAGAAGTTGCCTCTATTTTAACCTGTTCCAAAGTTGGCTCATGACATGGACTGAATTTTCTGATCCATCCTTCATAAGTATTAGCCCATGGGCACCACATATGAAAAATTATTTTGAATTAGATTAAAAAAGGACCTAATAATTGTTACCATTTTAAGGAAATAAAATTGGAAATCACGAAAGCACCAAGTTTTTTTACCTCTCTAAAATCAAGTTTTTTTTTTATGTACTGCATGTTTTAATAAAGTCCAAATAGTTTCTTTTTCAAAATAAAAGAAGTTGTTTGACCTTTCTAAAATAAAGTTTTTTTTATGAACAGCATGTTTCAGTAAAGCCCAAAGATTTTTTTTTTCAAAATAAAAGAAGAAATCAATGAAGAATAAATTGTCACTACTTTGTGCAAGATATAGAGCTTCATTTTCGGTAAGCTCAGAAAGAAAATAAGTGGAGGAGAAAAAACACAACCCTACATATGTGGAAATTTTGGTGGAGATGGTGTTAGTGCATGCAATTTTCTTTGTGATGCACAAAAAAGGGTATTATTTATAGTAAAGTATGCTTTAAATACGGACAAAACTAATTTTTTGATTACTGTCCATAATGATTTATCCGCGATGCATTGCGCAAGTCTCCCAGGATACAATAGGAACTTTCCAAAAATTTTCGAGGATCAGAACTAGCACGTTACTCTTGAGTAATAACCCAATAAACCCCAAAATATTATAATAAAATAAAATAATAAATGATGAGAGAGAAAGAAAAATGAAAAACGAGAGGAAGAAGAAAAGTTTCACGTGGTGGGTGAAGAAGATGAAGAAGAGAGCGTGAGTGAAAGATGATTCTTAAGCGGATGAAGCTCTCTTTATGTAGGGAGAGGAACAACAAAATTTGTTGCAACTTCTAGACCCACATGCTTCCGTTTCATCATCTCAACTGCAACAACGTTCTAAAAATTCCGAAAGACCAGGCAGTGCGAGCGTGAAAGCGAAACGACGTTCTACAACTTGCGAAGGACCAGACAGTGCCTTCCCGGTCGTGCGGCCACGATCCTGGGTTGAGAGGGCAACGTGCACAACAATCTCGGTGCAGATCTAGTCTCTATTGGACTTTCGAGATCTCCTCTAACGACATCGAAAAAGCTAGGGTTTTCCGCGCACACTCTATTTTTGTTTTGCAAAATCACACTGTTTTTCATTTTGCAATACCTACTCATATGTTCATATGGTTTTACAACAATCCCCACATATTGCAAAAGATAAAACATAGTGATAAAGAAAGAAAATAAAATTTTGGGTTCATCTAAGATGTAATGCATCAGAGCTGGTATAGCAAGCTATATGAACTAGTCTTAGATTGATGAACTTAACACATAATGTAGTTGGTATATCAAGCTATATGAACCAAGAAACTTAGTATGTGTTAGAGGTTTATCAATCACAATACACCCCCACATTACTTGTTGTTATCGCTGTGTTGCGCTACTTGGCCATGCACATGCTCGGTATTCATGAGTGCTATAGAGATCTCACCAAGATATCATGCAAGCGGCCCCACTTGACACTCATATAAGTGATTTCATCAAGTGTATGCTGCAAATCATACACCACCTGATGGATTTGTGCCTTCATGACCGAATTCTTTGATTTAAGTTTTGGAGGATTCGCAGAAGCTTGAATGGAGGAGGCGTGCAAGGAGGCTCACATGGAGCTTGCGGTTTCCTTGGAGGTGCATGCTAAGTATGGAGAGTGATAGGTGAGGCCTAATCACTTGAGCTAGGTGGAGAGTTGAAGACTAAAGTGTCTATCCTAAAGAGGCAAGACAAGAGTGAGAATTGGCTCAATATTTTGGCAGCAGTTTCACTCATTCATTAATCTTCTTAAAACATGATCTAAACACCTCAATTTATAGGAGAGAGGGCTGAACATTTTGGAGCCAAAATTTGAAAATTCAAAATAAAACTCTCCAATGAGAAGGTGCCATGTGGAGTCATGCTTTCCATGTTTAGCTCACACCTTCCAT
>Ga0123342_1001509_pt1 | contig 39108 bp, 11 predicted proteins | sample Turbeawhitnodule_FD_89960 | JGI IMG/M metagenome (GOLD analysis project Ga0123342, IMG submission 89960) | Root nodule microbial communities of legume samples collected from Mexico - Turtle bean Mexico white nodule | ecosystem: Host-associated > Plants > Roots > Nodule | place: Mexico: Nepantla...
AAAATATATTTATTTTTACTATTTTTTATATTTATAATTTATTATATATAAAATATAATTAATTATTTTTATTTTATAATAATTATTTTTTATAATTTTGATTATATTTTTAATATTTAAATTATAATTTTATTTTAAATAAAATAATGATAATTTAAATATAAATAAAAAGGGTAAAAAAGTAAAATAAAATAAAATAATTAAATAAATATATATTCAGACAACTTTCTTTGCATATTTCCGAAGAAAGTTTTTAATGTAAAAATTGTCTATTTTTGTGTTTTTCAGAAAAAATTCTTGATTTTTCAACTTTAAATCTTCGCATTTCCATTGAGAGAAACAAAGACAACCTTAGTGTTGGTGAAAGAGAAAGCCTTAGTCTTAGTGAAAGAGAAAATAAATGCTATGTATAACACTCCAGAATCAGACTATGGAACTGAGTTATTTTTGACTTATTTTTTGAGAAATGATACTTTCACAGTTAAGAGACTTCACATTATTGATTTAGATATAAATATATATAATAAAAAATAAATTTGTAATTAAATTATATAAAAAAATATTAAAACAATAATATTAAAAAATTATAATATAATTATATAGAAAAATAGGATTGTGAATATATTATTACTCTTATTTTTTTTTACAACTTCCAAAGTCATGTTATTTACAACGCCGTTATTATGAAATGGTCGAGAATTAAAGGAATATTTTATAATCAAAAGCTTGGATGAAATGTATAAATTAAATGGTTAAATATGTTGTTGATTTGTACAGAAGATGGTGTACGTGAGTGAGTCCGTGTAATAATAATTAATAGTCTTTGGATTCTTTTACTAAACCTACGGGAAAAAGGACACTACCCAATTCCGTCTCTTTTGTACCTATCTCAATTTCAAATAAATTACACACTCAGTTATTTCTTTTACAAAATTCAAGATCAGATTACTCTTTTTAGATCCCATTTATAATTTTCAATTTCGTTCCCACCTTTTAATCTATGAGGATCAGACACTTTTTTAAATGGAGTATTCGTGTCGGACATACATATCGGTGTTCGACACTTATAGGACACTTATTAGTGAAGTGTTTAATTCAAAAAATATTTGTTGAATTTTTAAAAATTCTAGCACGATTCTAACACAATTTTAAAAGATATAAATACAATAATTTTCTAAAAATTCAAATTTATCGTATAAATTTTTATTATGATTATAAAAATAAGAAACAAATTCTTTTGAACCTGTCATGAAAAATATCATGCTCCCAAAAGAATCTCATACATACTTTTACACATAAATATTTATTTTCAATTTATATAATTCAAAATTATATAATATATAGACATGTGTTCTTGTGTCCTACATTTTAGACATTATACATATTTCTGTGTCATTAATGCTCTTAAAACCATTGTTAGTACAAACGTAATTTGTGTATGGAATTCAGAGCCAAGTATGCAAGAATATATTTTGGAAATTTTTCATTTTCATTCAAACGAGTTCTCCACGGGCAAATCTATTTATATACTTGAATTGATGGTATGAAATTGGCAAATTTTCTTCCACCTTCATTCCTCTTTCCTTTCACATCTATATTAATTTTATATTAATTATAAAAAATCAATTTTAATTTTTTTATGAAACATAATCTTACATTTTTTTTAAAAAAAATCTCACTTATATTTCACCCAATACTTCATTCGCAAAATGTTCATTCTTCTCCAAGCCATAACATTTGAGAAAACAATTTCATCATTAACATGTGATAGGACGAGAAGATTCGTTGTATTCGATCTTCATGACTTTTTTTTAGTTTTGTATTTTATGTTTACACTTCGCTAGTTTTCTTTTTGCTAGGTTTTGTACATAAAAACACCACAAACTTACAACAACCATCAACATTTACAATCAATTATTATAAATGATCATTACCAATTAAAAATGAAGAAGAAGATATCACACTATCCACTATATTCAAAAGGATATTATTAAAATTAAAAAAAAAATATGAAGTGAAAGAAAGAAATACGGATATGCAAGAGAATCTAAACACAAAATTTATTTATTTCTGTCAAACTATTAGTTTTTTTTTCTTTTTTAAATAACAAATAAATTAGATACAAGTTGGTACCATGTCCTTTGTACTAAATAGCATGAGTGAAAAAAAATATACCGGAATTCACTTTTCTCAAATCGGTAGCCAATAATAAAATAATTTAAAATTATTATTGAAACATAATTGTCATTCTATTATTATGCTGACATGTTTCACAGTCTCTTCACTTATGGTTAAAATTGGAGACTCTCTTTACGTTTTACCAATATGTTTGGACCCTTTTCATAAACTACTAAAAGAAAATATAGGATTTTTTTCGTAGGGACAACTATATGGAATCTGAATATGCTAATAATCTATCCCATTATCAAGCAAACTCTTATTCACAATTAATTTTTAATTACATAATAAATTTGGACAATGAATCAAACTTTATCAACCAAAAAGGTAATGATTAATACAATCAATCATAGGGGATCATGAACCTTCAGTTTAGACATACTTATAACTTCCAGATACGTAATTAATTATAAATAAAGATTTTGAACTCAAGAAAAGATAAGACAGTGAAAAAATAATTTAACTTAAGAGGTCTCGTGAACTTTTGACTACAATGATCATCAAATAACAAAATAAATAATAATTAAGAAGAAAATTTTACAAATAAAGAAATGAATGCAATCATTTTGTAATAAAAAAAATCTTTGAATTACAATTTTTCTTTTTTTAACATTTTCCTGCCTCTCTTAAAAAACTTATCGTAATTCGAAATTTAGTTAAAAACAAGTGTCTGTATTTGACACTTATTGTAGCTCAAATAAAATTGTTTTAAAAAAATACGAAATTTTGACAAAAACAATACATTTCAATAATTTATTTCCTTTAATAGTTACTGTGTTAAATATTTACTTAAATAACATATTGTCTCAAATGATTATTTACATAATATAATTTATTATAATAATTTAAAAATCGATTATGTTCTACACTTGATTTTATTTACTTTTATTTATTTAAAAACAAAGAATGGAAAATCTTAAAACTTTAAAATAAAAAATATTATCTTAAAAAATAGATATTTTGAACAATACTGTAGAAAAATATATATGTAAAAAAATAAAAGTTTAAAAAGATAATTATATTGAGGAATAATATTTTATAAAAATAAATACATTAAAAAATAATAATTTAGTAAAATAATTATATTAAGAAATAATTATTTAAAAAATATATAATTTTAAAAATAATTATTTAGAAAAGTAATTATTTTAAGAACTAATTAATTAGACAATTCAAAATGTGAAAATTTAATTTGTTAGAAAATTAAATATTTAGAGAACTTCTTATTTAGTTTTGTATTGAATTAAAAAATGCAATATTAATAGCTATTCATTTATAAATAAAATACATATATTAAGTAGATGTAAGAAAATTTAAAAACAAATCTTATATTAGAATAAAAGTATTCTAAGTCAATTTTCAATATTATATTTATAAATATTTTAGTTATTATATTTATTATTAAAAAATTAAAAGATTAAATTAAATAAAATATTTTCCACTATTTTTTTAAAAAAAATCTATGAAATTTTCACACCAAAATTTAAAAATAAATTATTTCAACATTTATAAATGTAAGTTTTGTTTAAAATTTATTTTATTTACATATTTTTCTAAATAATTATTGCTTAAAATATATCTTTTTAAGAACTCAAAATTATCTTCCTTCATTTTTTAAATAAAAAAGAAATCAAGTTTAGATGTAACTGATACTACAATAAAGTCTGCTAGTTCGATAATTGTTTCACACAATACTATTGAGATAAATATTTGGCACAATAAACTATTTGAATTAAAGTGAGTTAACTTAACTCAAGTTCAAATCTAGTTAGATTAAAAGAAATTATAAATTTTTGTATGGATCAAAATCAAATTCAATCTAATATAGAAGTCGTGATGAATCAAGTTGGTTCACGAGTTCGTAATAAAAAAATAAAATAATAAAAACACTGCAATCTAAGAATAATCAACACAATTAATTAATAAAAAGGTGATGATATGTTGAGAAACATAGAAGTGGACTTTAGGTCTAACTCAATCCCATAAAACCAACTCATAGGGTTGAGGTTTGCACCCACTTATATACTATGAAAGACTCTTATCTCTAGTCGATGAGGGATCTCCAACATACTTCAATAAATTAATATTTTATTTATTTCTATTTTAATTTTTAATTCAAAATATTATTATATTATTATAAGTGTTTGTTTGGTGATGTTATTTACAACTCTAGAAAAGATGGGGTGCCAACAATTATTTTCTCCTTTCCAACTCTCCTTCTCTCCATTTATTTTCTCTCAAAATAAAAAAATTCTCAATTCATAGGTTTTTTTTCTTCTTCTTTTAGGGTTCTCGACTACTTTTTAAACTTAAGTAAACTAAAAATGAATCAGACCAAGTAGTTTCTTTTTACAACTCAAGAAAAGACTTTTCTACTTTCAGATTGCTCTTTCTCGCCCCAATAGTTAAAAACTCATCCACAACAATTTTTATGAAAAACTAGATACCACGTAAAAAATGTTAAAAAAAAGGTATATTTGTACAAGGTTGCTTAGATGTAATAGTTCGGTTTCATGGATAAGTATTAATATTTCAAACTTTATATGTTGTTAAGATAAAAAAAATGAAGTGTCAACAAATAAAAAAACCATGATAAATATATAATTTTTAAAGTAATTATTTCATAAAATCATTAATTTATCATAAGTATTATACTCAGTAACATTTTAAAAGTTGTTTATAGTTGTGCCCTTTAAAATATGGAGGGAGTGGGATAAATAATCATCTTCGCATCACGCTTGAAGATGAAAAAATGTGTACTCTGGAAAATATGATGTGGAGATGAAATCATATTTGCTAAGACCTACTTAGGCCAACATAAGTGGAAAAATTGCAAACATAATAAGAATTCTAAGTTTAAAACCCACTTTAAATTTTTTAGAAATTATTACTCAAGGTAGTTAAATAATAATATAAAAAAAATCAAAGTCAGTTAGAGTAAGTATGTAGATAAAGTATGATTTATTAAAAAGAATAAAAAAAAACAGGAATACACACACAATTATAATTTTTATCGTATTTTTTGTAAAATGATAATGAAAAGTAAAAGTGAAATCAAAGGAAGAAAATAATGTTTGTATACAAAAAACAATGCATATCTACAAATGAATACTAGAGCTTTGGACAAATATTCAGCATTTAAACTCTTGATTATTCATTCAATTTGATTTTATCCTACCACAGTCACGACCTGTTCTATATGATTGTTCCATTACTAGAATTCCCGCAAAACATGGACCATTTCATACCAGACCTATCTAGCTAGTCATATGTAATCATGATCAAAAAGGTTCTCCAGTGACTTGGTTTTTCTGTTCCGAACTTTGCCTGTTTCCTTTAACAACTCCTCCAACCTTCTCTTCTCATCAGCAACATCAGGATTTGCTGTCCCAAGCTTTTCCTCCCTCATTACCACAATGTTTTCAAGAATTTCAATTGCCTCATCCAGCCTGAAATCAAATACAATGTCCTAGTGCATGAAGAAAATGACTTGATTATGGTACCTAGTAATATACAGTATCAAACAACTTGCTACCCTACTTAGCACAATGCCGCAATAGCTAGAAAGTGCTGCAGAAACTCTGGTAATGAAAGAAGATTTCAAATTTTAATTGTATAAGCAAAAAAGAAAAGGAAGAGAGTGGGTGGATACCTTCCAATTGCATCATACGTGCCAGCAAGATTGCCAGATACTCCTAGTGTTTCTGTGTGATAGGGTCCATTCTCTTGTTCCAAAATGACCCTTGCTTCTTCAAATAATTCTGCAGCCTCATCCAGGGAATGGAGTTGCACACAAGCAAGTCCCATTTGATTAAGAACAGTACCAAAGAAGGCTGATTTCTTTTCTCCAGTAGCACGAAGCTTGGACACGGCGTTCTTGAGAGTATTATAAGATTCAGTGTAGTTTTTCAACACATAGTACATGACCCCCATCTGAGCTTCAATTCCTGCTATTGTGTTCATCTGACCAGGAACATCATTAAGTATGGTTAGCGCCTCCTGAAGTAACTTAAGTGCCTCTTCTAGCTCATTCATTGACTCGTAGATGGCCGAGACATTCATTAAACCGCTTGCAGTCTCTTCTGGAGGGACCCCAGGCATGGGATTCTCATAGATTTTAAGTGCATCCCCGCAATATGATTTTGACTCCCTAATCTTCCATGTCCTACAATACAAGTTAGCCAAACGTACAAAAACTGATCCCACTGCAGGATTGTTCTCACCTTTGTGGATCTTGAAAACTTTCAATGCTCTCTTATACGCAAAGATGGCCTCATCATATCTAGCCAAGGATACGAATGTATCTCCAATGTTGCAGTCAACAGATGCCACTTCCACTTCTTGTCCATTTGCTACCATTGCCATGCTGGCCAAGACAAGATGCTCTAGGGCTGCTTCATGTTTACCATCTGCTTCACATATAAGTCCCATTAGCCTCCTATCAGCTGCCTCTTCAAGAGATGAGGGTGAACCATTTGCTCTGTGGATATCAAGGGCAATTTGGCACATCCTCTCTGCCTCCTCAAATTGTAAAGCTTGAAAGTTAGCCTCAGCCACATACCTACAGGTTTCACCAACTCTTGGGTCTGTTTCTCCCAAAACCTTCCTTTGAACTTCTAACCCTGCAGTGTAGCACTTAATTGACTTCTCCAGCTGGCCCAACATAGCATAAATGTCTCCTAGATGCATGTGACCAGCAAATTTAGCAATGGCGTGCTGTTGGCCTTCCTCAATCACAGGAATCTCAATTGAGCGCTTTACTATCGGAATTGCTTCATTGAAATCGCCCAAAGTGCAATATATTACTGCAGTAACATGTAAACACATGGCCAAATCCAAACTTGGTCTCCCATAAGCAGCAGTTCTCTCGAACAATTTCTTTGCTTGAAGGGCTAATTCAAGAGCTCTCTTCGGATTATTTCCTGATGAAATCATGTCCCTTGCTTGGTTTAGTAAGGCATGTCCCAGTTCAGGCCTATCCAATGCTGGTCCAGAGAAAATATCAATTTGACCTTGTGACATTGATCTTCCACCAACAGTTTTTTTCACACGGGGTATACCTGTGGTTTGTTTTCTCAAAGGGCTGTCATTCTTCCTATCAACAGGAGGCTTTGCAGGAGGGCCTTTTCCTATTGTTCTTGACTTTGATGGACTTTCTGGGAACAATTGTGATTGTGATGCTTTCTTTGGCTTTTGTGTCTCACCACCCACCTTGTCTAGCTTCTTATCATTGGACAAACTACTCATTGCGGAAGAAGCTTCGCTGCTAGAATTCTCCTGTTTCTTCTCCACTTCATCTTTCACTATCTCCACCTCTCTCTTCTGCCGTCCGAATAGATAGAACAATTTTGAATAGGATCTAGACTCACTGCCATCGGATCCAAAACTTCGACCTGAGGATGATTGACCAGAGCTCTGCATGTTACAAACATTTCCATGAAGCTGTTGAATTGAGGGGCTGTCAACCACCCTCTCAACACCAAAAGCTGGACCAATACTTTGCCGTCTTTGTAGACTCAAGGAACTCTTTTGAGTTGAGCTTCCCTTAAAGGGTGACGTGTAGCCAAACCTATTCATTACATTTACTCCCCTTTCATCATTAACTCCCATATTTGATTCCCTAGGAACCGGAATCACTGGGACAAGCAATATGAAACACAAAAGTACATAAAATGAACCCTTATTCATGTATAAAAAAAACAAACATTATCAATAAAAATCAAATGTTATAACCGGAACTCATGCAAATCAATAAAGAATGCACTTGAAGCCATGTCAAAGAGAAAGGAAATCCTAACGACAAGATCGGAGACATATGTTGATGTGTCAACATGGTTATCGGTTATCATGCAAAGGAAATGCATGAAACTAATGTTACTGACCAGATTCCCATTTCATAACAAATAATTCTGACAATACACAATAACCAAGCTGTCACGATTAATTATAAAAACACAAAATCCATAATCAATGATGTAGCAGAACCAAATTAAAAAGTCAGAAAACCAACATAAAGCGAATACATATTTTACATATTGTGTATTCTCATCTTGGTATTCAAACATGGAAGCTATACCTTAAAAATGGGGCCAAAACAATGAGAGGGTATAATTATATACCCTCAGAATTGGAAAAATTCCAATTCTTTTGGTGAGAATGAAACGTAAACTATACAAAGAAGAGAAAAAAAAATGAAGAAAAGAGAAGGTTTCACTTTCTGAATAACAAGATTTGAAGGGAAAAAAGGGTTTTGGTTGTGCGGGAGCTGGAATGGAATGTCGAGACAGTTCTTCCCAAACCAACCAACCGCGCGCAACCGTAACTGACATTGGTCTTTTTCTTTGTTTTTTTCGAATTCGTTAAAGCACTCTACGATGCCACGTGGCAACCCCATTTTCCAAACTGGAGTAAGGACGATTGAACCCCTAAAAATCTTGTGCAATAGCAATTTTGGTAACTGGATGGAGCAGAGTCTCCTTCGCATCTACCAGAGATTTGTTCATTCTTTCACACCATCTTTTTCATTCATTTTGTGTAATGAGATCTAAATTCTTATTAAATGCTTCTGCAAAAATGTTTTGCATTGACAACTTAAATAAATTAAAAAAAATTATATTTTATTTTAATTATTAACATTTTAATAATAAGTAGTTTTGAATATAAAAGAAGTTAATTTAAGCCAATTCATCCCTAGTTATGAAATTTATTTATTCGCAACTTAATGTGTCTTTTAATATTTGGTTGAAATATAAATATAAGTCAGTGTTGATTACTGATTTAAAAAAATTACCAGCATGATTGGAAACCTCCTCCTCCTAAGATATATATATATATATATATATATATATATATATATATATATATATATATATTTATTTTTATTTTATTTTTTTATTTTTTTTTATTTTTTTTTTGTTTGAGACATAATGAAATGAAATTAAAGACGATTCAGGATTTTAAAATGGAACTATAATGTAATTATAACACTTACTTTTTTTCTTAATACACAAAGAGAAAAATAGAAATTTTACTATGGTGAACTATGAAAATATTAAAGGAAACGTCAAAAAATCTATATAGAACGTTAATAAATGTTTCCAAAAACTAGATAGCTGCATTGTGACTTCATCATTAGACAACCATAATTTCCCATATTATTGGTAAGAAATTCCCTAAATCAACAATGCAAATGTTAACTCCCAATTCACAGTTACATCATATAATACATTTTAATAATTAATAGTGCATCAAAGGTGACACAACCATCTATAGCTCTCGAATATTGTACACACATGAAACATAACCAATAATTATAAGTCATTAGCATTTTTCCAGTGAAAGTTTTGAATCGAAAGAATTGAAAAGAGATGAAACTTGCGAATTTCTTCATCCGTAATACTGTCTTTTTAATTGTAGAGTGATAGATTTGGACTCGATCATATAATAAGTGGATCGTTACTCAATCTTTAATTTCAAAAAACATTGTCGTAAATTAAGTATTTCGTAATTAATTAGTTTTAATCCGTCTTGATGGTTCAATGAAGACAAAATCAGAAAAGATACATCAAAGTTGGTCAATATATACCAAAAGAAACATCAAAAAAAGGATCATCTAATACATACGGATACATGATACACTTATTTTTGACCACTTTGAATATTTTAAGTCAAATATATCTTAGATGATGACTAATGATGAATTACACATGCAAATAAATAAGTCGTGATAGTAAAGTGAAAAACTTAATCAATTTATCAAATAGATATAAAACTTTATTATGCAACCAAATCAATGAAAGAAGTTTCAGTAGAACCCTTTAGTGAATGATTTTGAAGTCCAAGTACACTAATTAAGACTGGATGTTAAACATTAGATAACCAATGTTTTAACAGAGACTGACATGAATAAGTTCCAAATTCCAAGTATAAAAATAAACTCAATTTTTCCTAACAATTATTTGATTAAAAAAATATTATATATTGACTTAGTTTCATTCATAATATTTATTTAAAAAATATTTTAATATTATGTTAACATTATCTATAATAACATTTATTTAAAACATATTAATACTATTTTATGTTAAATCTATCTATAATAACACATTTAGTAAATATAATTAAGAAAATGCTATTAAATCATTAAATGTGTAGTACCTAATTTATTACCATACTCATAAATTATAACCTATATATCTCTCGTAAAAAAAGACTTTATGGAGAGACCAATCTATCTCAAATCTGTAGTTAGTTGCACTATCCATATACTCATTTATGGGAAGGAAATGTGTGGCACATTGGGTGAGGCTGGTGAAGCTAATATCTAGAGTCTCCGTGTGCAGTAACAGACATAACCGATGTAATTGCTGAATCATAGTCTAAATTATGCATGTCAATATGAAAACTACAATTAATATATTAAGGTAGCTAAATTCCTTTTACATGAGCATCATATTACAAAGATGATAAAACTTTACTCCATTGGAGGATAATTGTTGAAGCATTGTCCAGTGTTTATGACGATATACAAAACAAGAAGCCTCTCAACGATCAGCATTTATGTAGCAGAGTTTTAATTAGTGTTCACTTTCTGACAATCTTTGTACTAGAGTTCGAAGATGAACACACGTCCAAGAAAGAGTGTCCCACTTGTGTGTTAGTGGCAGATAGTGTCTCATCTCACGTTATGTCGTGCATTCTTCGTCGGTGCCTTGAAAATGTGAAGGATTGTAGACTCATATGTGGGTGTAACCATGTCAAATAAACAACAGGTTACAAGTTACTTATTTTAGATTTCAGCAAATAAAATAAAAACACAAAACAATAATAAATGACAGCTGTGGGATTTGAACCCACGCCCTTTCGGACCAGAGCCTAAATCTGGCGCCTTAGACCACTCGGCCAAACTGTCTTTATATAAACATTTTCATCATTAATAAAACTAAACATATAAATAATATTTATCTACCATATGTAAAAAAAACAGGAAAGTTAATCATATAAAACAAAAATGTTTACTTTACACTTGGGAGTCAAAGCCTTGTACACTTGGGAGTCAAAGCCTTGGTTACTTATTTCATATGCAAAGATGTTTGGTTTTAATTTATATTGGTAATTATTTTTTACATTTATCAATTAATGAAAAGTTATATAAAGTATAACTGTAAAATAATTATTATAAAATTAATAAGTTTTTTTTTTATATATGATCATTTCTAATTGATTAATAACGTATATAATTAATCAACTAATATTTTACTTATGTGCTATTTATTCAAGAATGTTTTGGGAAATGTAATTTATTTCCTGTTCGCTGTCATCAAAACAATTATAGGAATACTTTTTATAAAAATATTTTTTATTAGTTGTGTAAAGTTATTAAGTAATATTTTATACATTAAATAATGATCTAAATTTCTATATAATAATACGTGTATTTATATTTTAACTCAATCAACACATCTATGTAAAATAATTCTAATAGAGTTTCTCAAAGAAATTAGAGAATAGTAATGTACTGATTTTTAAAACTATAATAAGTCTATAACGCTTTGGTTCTAGTCTATAAGAAAGAATGATGAAATTGGAATATAATTAACCCTAAAAAACTTCGCATGTACACATACAATACAAGGAATGAAAGAGTAAATTCAATACAGATTTTGTGGCTGCTTTTATAGTAAAATAGTAATTAAATTTGAACGTATTGGTCGGTAGTTGGTTTGGTAAGAATATGGAAGAGGATTATAGTTATAAATTAAACATATAAACATAGTTTTGGTTCGTGGGATTTAATACAATTGATGTGACATTAATGGAAAGAGAATGTTAAGGTTTGGAAGAAGCAGATATATTGGGAGTAGAATTACATTTTGGTAAGCATCTGAGAATAAGATTATTAGGACGTGGTTTGTAAGTGGTTAGAAATTGTGGATCCTCCTCAAGTGCTTCACTGTAGCTCTCCAAAATTGCAACTATCTCATCAAAATGTGGTCGTTTATCTGGATTGCTTGACCAGCATCTGTTTATGATATGACTAAATGCGCGTGGACACTCACATGGTAACGGAGGCCTTTCATTCTGCATCAAATTCAAACATTTCACTCACCACAAAAAATATTTCAACACCAAATATGTGTTCAATGTATAAAATCACATCTGTGTGTTCAATAATATGAAGCTAATGGATATGGTGTGGCATGTGGAGCCTTATATTGGTCCAAAATGTATAGTTGATCGAATCTGTAACTTGATTTTGGTACATCGTGTTGATGTTCTGTGCATGTGGGTGAAAGGGCAGAGGTGGTACTAATGATTGAGTATGATAAATTTTGGTAGCAGATACCGAATCTTGAATGTTGTAAAGATTAATGGAGAAGCCTCTACCTTTTGGGTATTATAATATTGTTGATGAGGTGTATGATAAACACAGGCACATGCTCTGTAAAGTTCATATCATCATATCCAGAAGGATTCGGGACATATGAAAAAGTCCCTACTCAGATTACTCTAGGTAGTAGAATTCAACATCTAAACATGCCATTAGTTATACCTTAATTATTTTCACTCCTTCTTATCCAAGTATATGGAAATAAAAATATGACCATGAAAATACAATACACAAGAATAATGTGTAAATACAGCACCTTGTGAGTCACTGCATATGCTGCCTGCTCTGGTGTCATGTTGTCAAATGGGGTCAATCCTGTTAGGATTTCCCATAGAACTATGGCGAAACTATAGACATCTACTTTTTTTGTGTGACGCTTTTCTTTGATCATTTCAGGTGCCATCCAACGGTATGTTCCAGTGAATCCTTTTGCACTACCAGTCTGAGATTCCAAGCATGAGATCCCAAAATCTGCTACTTTTACGCACAAATCTTCCCCCAACAGCAGATTTTCTGATTTGAGATCCCTGTGAAGTATACCCTGAGAATGAAGATATTGCATTCCCCGAGCAATGTCTAAGGCTAATTTCAGAACAAGGTTGTGAGGAACTGAATGTGGTCCTTCCTGAATCAAGTATTTTCTCAAGGAACCCCCAGACAAATATTCAGTAATAATACAGAAGACGGGAGGTTTCTTGCAAGCTGCAACAAACTGCACAACAAATGAATATCGTGTTTAGTTTCTTTATTATATTCAGCAGTTGCAAGCTTTACACATAAAGCCTTGTCTTCTCTGTTAAAAAAGTAACTCTGATATTAGCCTACCACTCCTGTGATAGGCTACAATGCCACATATCTACTTCAAAGAAAATGAATTCACCGGCTAAAACACCTTTTCCTCACCACATGCAGTAAAATCATATTTTCTCCATAATTCCCTTTTGCTAATAATTGGTTCAATTTCTCAGCAAATTTCGCATTACACCTAAAGTCTTCAGATGAAGACACGACACCCGTGGTATTCAAATCACATGTCCCCATATATCCCTCCAATTAAAAAACTAACATTTGAACAACAACAACCAGAAAAAACACACACTAACAACCTGAGAGAAGGTGAATGACGTGTCATTTTTCTATTAGCAAGAAAGAGAAGGAGTACCAGTGTACCAGCATATGATAGAGTGCGTTAGGAGTAGACACGGTTCTATATTTCTATAACCATATCTCGCAACACTTGCACCTCTGAGGCATACAAAAGGGTGGTGAGGGAGGGAATAATAATAGTGATGAAAGGACGTTAAGAGTGAGGATGAAAGTTAGTACCATGCAGAAATAGAGATAAAGGGTCGAAGAAAGAGAACTCACGGTAATGATATTTGGATGGCGCAATCGAAAGAGCAAAGCAACCTCAGAAGTGAATTGCTTCTCTAGCTGAACAGCCAAGTCCTCATCCTCCTCCGGTTGACTCACCAGCTTGATTGCAACATCCATGTGCTTGTAGATGCCTCTGTAGATCCTGCTATGCCTGCCAGAAGCAAACTTGGAGCCAATGAACAACTGAGACAGATCAGCACTCCATTCTTCTTCAGCCTCTCCCTTTATGGCTGCCCCTGAAGAAATCAAATACTTGGACCATGACACTGCTCGCTTGTATTCCCCAAGTGAAAGCCTTCTCCCTGATCTCACGTTGTTAGAAATTTCTTTAAACCAGTACAAGTTCTTCATGCTTCCCGCTTAACCCTTATGGGAACCCAATGCAGATTCCAAAAGTTAGTCCAAAGTTATTGTTTTTGAAAATAGTGAGGAATACCCAGTTTGGACAAACTTGTTTTTCATAGCTAACTAATTCCCTACGCTACCTACATTTTGAATGATTATGAGCATTTATGCAGATGGAAAAAAGGAGAAGAAATAAAAAGAAGGTGAATAGGGATGAGGGTTGTTGGTTGGTAAAGAAGGGAAGAAATGAAATGAGAGAAGATGAAAGGAAAAAGGGTGAGAGAGAGGTTGAAGTTGAGTTGAGGAGGGTGTTGCAGTGAAAGAAGAGGGAGTGACATTAGCATCTACGTTCCTAACGTGGGAAGATATAGTTGTGAGGAGACAAACGGGGACAGTTTGATGATGACCCCTACCTCACCCCTTTCCAATTCTTTTTTGTTTCCACTTTCAACCTATGTTTCCCACCGCATTATCACCACTGCCATTCATTCGCTAACCTTCAATTTATTTCTCACACTCCTCTTCCCTTCCATTTATTGCTTTCTTTGTTTTCTAGCCCCCAGCATGTGCTATGTGCCAGCCCTTGCATTTCCATCACTCTCATTCCAAGTACTTCTTTCTTTTTACCCTATCATTCATTTCTCTTCCCTCTTCCCTCTTCACTACCCAACCAACCTTACCAAATCTAAACTCAAATAATAACCTAAATACACTCACACATAAACTACTCTCTATCTTATTAAATCCATTTAAGTTTTTTTCACAATCATAATTTTTTTTTTATAAAAAACTTTCATGTTAGGCATCACTATGCTACTTCACTATGCTACTTGACATCTCAGTTAGGCCGACACCTTAACTAACAAAAATTATTTGTCATCACCAAAAAAAAGTATTATTAAAAAAAGAAAAAAAAAATACGGAGAACTAGACCAAAACTCATATGTTAACAAAAACGATACATAAGTAGACTATATCTATTAATAAAAAATTATAAGAACAGACTGGTGTGGAAAGTGGAAGCCTATTATACCAATGAAAATCATTTTCTATGAATAAATCCTAAATTAGTCAATTTATCAGCACAAACATTTCTTTCACTAATCATAAATTAAAAGCACATCAATTTATAATTGTAATTTAATAGAATTTAAAATTATCCATTTCAAAAAAAATATTTCTCAGCGTAGTTATAATATGATATGATTATCAGCGTATAATACTCAATCCGTTAACTTAATGTGAGATTCATTTTTCTAAAGATATGTATTATCAATAACAAATAATAATAACAAAATATAATCCTAAGCATTCAATCATTTCTTTCTTCTCCACATCCTCTTTGGATAAGGTTACACAATTGTCGTATTTTATCTTTTCCATATTATGAACCCCTATATTTAGTGTTTATTGCCTAATTGACTGTTATTTATGTTTTTACCATTAAAACCATTAAGAATTGGTGGTGAAAGTTTTTCTATTCATAATTGTGACAACAATTTTATCTTCAATAAAAATACATATAATCTATAGAATTTACAATTAAATTAAATAAATTATTTAATTGTCAATTAAAAATGAATAATTAATTATCACTGAATATAAAATTAAAAAAATAAAGGTAATCTATCTGCATAAATATAAAAGATGTAATACATTATTTCCTTAACATGTCTAAACTTCCACCTAATGTAGATCTCATCTATAAAAGGGGTCCTAAATTAAAATAGTAGCATAATCAAATATTTTTAATTATGAAATTGTGAATTATTTTTAACTTTTTCTAGCTTTTTCTCTATTTTTCTTTGTGGATCTTTACAACATTACTTTTTAAAATGGTCTTAAATTATGAATTTTTTTAATTAGTTTTAGCTTTGTCCTTTTTTTTTCTTTAGTTAATCTTTACAAAATTGTTTCTAAAAAATATTTGAATTGATTAAGACGAATAAATTTTTAAAACTTATTTTTAGTTCCTCAATTTCTTAAAAATGTAAGACTCACTACAAGAAAATCATGAAATAGAAACCAATTTTTAGAAATCAAAATAATTAGTTGCAATAGTAACTAAATTAGAGATCATTTTATAAACTAAAAAGAAAATTGGTTTCTAAATTAGTTTATATTATTGTTAAATAGTTTCTAAATTGGTATCTAATTAGCAACAAAGATTTTAACTACCAATTATTTAGTTTCTAAATTTGGTCTCTAATTTATATATGTGGTCTTGATTTTCCATTAATATGAATATGTTTATTTACTTTAATTCTTGATCACTAGGCATGACATTGGGGTGGAGTGGATTTTTTCTCTCATCTCCCATTTTTAATTTTATTCATCATTCTTATTTTCAAATTATGCTAGACCTAAAAATTGGATTCTTATACTATTTTCATTGGGGTTTAAATTTCTCTACCCTCACCCCATACCACACCCGTCATCAGATGATTTAACGAAACTGAGATTCAAAAGATTCATAAAGAAAGCAAAACATTCAATTAAAAAAAGCGAAACTCTGGTTGGTTAGAACATTTGAAGAGGGTAATTAGTTTTTTTTTTATAATTTGAAATACTTTATAATAAAACATGTTGTTTAAATAAATAAAAAATAAAATTCTATAATTTTATTAGAGTAATTGGTTTACTTGAAATTAAATAACTTCAAATTCCACTTTTAAGGTAAGAATATTTGAAAAAATTTATATTCTTAATTTAAATTGGCTTTTATAATTTGGGTGGACTTAAATCAATTTCAATCAACTCAATTTAACTTGATATAGCCTTGATTGATGTCTCAGCTGCACACAGACTCAAGTTGACTTGATTTGTCTTAATCTCATTTGGTCCCAACTCAGACCTAGATTTGACCCAAGCTAGACCTAATTGAACTTAACTCGATATGGGTCTAACCAAACTCGGTTGAACGTGATTTTTCTCTCACTTGGCTTGAGTTGCAACTTGGCTCAACTTGGTTTTGATCAGACTAGAATTGACATAGGCCTAGCCCAACTCGATTGAACATAGATCGGCCTTGCCTCAAATGAACGAGGATCTGCCCCAACTCAGTTGAATGTGGCTTACCTTTACTTGACTTGATCTTGGCTTGACCTGGTCTTGATCAGACTAGGACCGACCTGGGCCTAGCCCAACTCGGTTAAACGTGGATCGACTCTTATTCAAATGAATGTGGATCCACCCCGACTAGACTGAATGTACATTACTCAACCTGTGCTCAAACCAACTTGACTTGACCTGGACTCCAACCGAATTAGCTCAACCTAGGTTTGGGCTGACTTTACTCGATCTAAGCATTGACTTGACTCGACATGAGCTCGAGTTGACATGGATTGACTCTAACTCAAATTGATTTGGTTTGACCTCACATGAGTCTAACCCGGTGCTATTATCTTACTTGTATTTGACCCAATCTAACATTTCATAACTTGAAAATAATATCGTTTAATATAAATTAAGAAAAAAATTTGCAAATATAAAATGAAAAAAATCTTAAAGAAATTTGACTAAAAATAACATCAATCAACATCTGCTACAAAAATTATTAATATTGATATTTTTTAATCTTTAATAATTATTTAATATTTTAATAATTTTTGAATTTGATGGTAATTAAATACTTTATTAAAAAAAATTACTAAATTTGAATTGTCTTATTTAAATAAAATATTTTAAAATAACATCAGTTAAAATTTGAAGTATTTGAATATTTTAGAAATTATGAAATTCAGGTAAAGTTTTATAAAATAGTTAATTTTTTTTTATCAGCAAAAGAAAACGAAAAGTGAAAAGGTATAAGGTTAAGGAGGACTACAATAATTGAAAAAAGAAAAGAAAAAAGAATTGATGTTGATCACAAAGAATTGAGATTTTTTTGTGAATGTTTTTATTTTATAAAAACTTATTTATTTTTAATCTTATAAATTGTTATTTTTTGATACATTATTAAAAATGAATAAGAATTAAATTAAGAGAGTTATTTTTTTTATAGATAATGGAAAAATTGAATTATTGATATATGATAATAGTTAAGTTGTTATAAATAATTTATTAATAGAATCAAATTTTAAGATATGTTTGAAGTGTTTAGTTTTCATGCATTTTCGAGAAAAAAAATACTATTAATTGATTAAAACGTATTTTAAACATAAATTTTAGAGTAACTATTACTTTATTCTAGGTGTAAGAGATAGATGAGTATGCTTGATTTAGTTTAAGAGCTTTGAAATAAGATTTAACTTTTGATATAGCCATTGTTAATTTTTTTAAAAGGATAACACTTACAACACATTTCACTCAAAATCAAATATTGAATACATGTTGGAATAAAAGGAAATACACAGTCACTGACATAAAATCTTGACCTAGCATGAGAATGACAACACAGTTTAACTTGTCTTCCAAAATAAAACTAACCACGACATTTTGAGAGTGATGACACCTTTCTGTGCAACTAAAAACAATGGATTTATATATCATGCAAATGGGTCTATATATTAACAATAAGTCATAAATCACACTACCTAATGTAAAATCTATAATTTGAATTATGAGTAATCATATAAAGTTGACTAATTTAATTATTTTGTGAACAGTCATTTATTTTTATTTGTAAAAGATCAATTATAGCAGTGTTAAGTCAATAATTTTATCATATATGGTAAGACTCAAATATCATCCATAATAGATGATAGTATGAAAATTTATCCTATTAATAAATTATAATTAAAAGTACATTTTAATCTATATCATTGCTTTATTGATGATTTAGGTATAGGAGAGTAGACGTTTGTATGTAGTGAAAACAAATTACATATGCATTCTCACAAATAGATAAAGATATGAAATAAGTTGTGGACGGAGCAGGTTTAGGTTTAAAGTGCACATTTTGTTTTTCGAAGTTGTCTTTGATAGTGGATTTGAAAAAAATCATTTAATTTAATTTTATAAAATTAGTTTATAAAGTACAAGTTTATAAAATAAAAATAAATGTTATTAGAAAATAAAATTTAAGGTAAAAATGAATAAATTTAGGTTGTAGATAAAAAGTATAAATAAAATTTTAAAGAGTTAAATATGTTTTTCGTTAATATACTTTCATACGAAATTGATTTTCGTATATTTATTTTCACGCGAAATTGATTTTGATCTTTAGTCTAAACTTTAAACCTGTTGAATACTTGTAGTAAGAAAACTATTGAAATAAGTCATTATTAGTATCTGATTTTCAGTATTACAATATTATAACATTCACGTCAAGAATAAATTAACATGAAATATTTTAATATTCACATTAGAAATTTGTTTATTATGTAAAAAAATATTGGTAAAAACTCATTTCAATAGTTTGTTATAAGTTTAAAGTTTAGGATAGAGAAAAAAAAATCATTTTTGCGATAAAAAAATAAATATATTTAAGTGAATTTGAAATAAGAAGATTAAGTGGGAAATGTAGAAATTTGTATCGGAGGCAATGGCGAATTGATTTTGGGATAAGATAGGCATTATTATTTGGCAGTTGATGGTGTTGTGGTGATTGGGAAGGAATGGGTTTTTGGCAGCGTTGGGTGAAAGTCACAATCAAAAAGGAGAGAAAAGCTCTGAACCAGTGACTGTGTCTCAGTTGTCTTCAATTTCTGTGCAACCTTGCTTCACCATCTTCCAACTTCTTTATTAGGGGCATTCTCGTCACTTCCTTCTTTCGGACAACCCGTATACAGTTATGGTCCTCTTCCGTATACGGTCTCCTCCTTTCACTTACATTTACTCTTTTCTTTCTCACTTTTTCCACTCATTCTTCTTATTTCAATCTTCCTTCACCTATTTCAATTTATTTATTTATTTATTATGAAACGGAAAATATAATATCATCAAATTTATTTTATATACAATTTTATTTAAGCCCTGTAAGATAAAGGTCTGATGCAATCTCCTCCAGTACCACGGAACAGTACCCCGGAAGATTAAAAAAAATTATGTATTTAAGATATTGCTTTCTTTTAATACGGAAATAAAAAATTATAAGAAAAATCATCTGGGCCCACGATAATTAATGGAGGGATTGTCACGAGGACAATGGCACTGATTTTGAAAAGAAATTTAAAGACTGCCTACAAATGTTATCAAACTATCATTTTATACATTGTTGGACATTTTATATAGACTAAAAATAATATAATAAATATAAACTTTTTTCTATAAATTATTTTTATAAGATTAAATTAAATATACTTTAATTATTTAAAGTTTATGTTAATTAGGTTTATTGGATATTTGAACTATTTAAAAATATCAAATTTTATATTTAAGATATTCATTTATTAGCATGATAAATTTTTTACATCAGTGTAATTTTTATTTTTATTAAATTTGTTGTGTTACTCGTTATATAATTGATTAATATCTAATTTTATACTATATTTATTTATGAATGGATATATATTAAAATGTCCCATTAACTAAAAATAAAATAAAATTACAGTGACGTCACTACAAGAAAATCATAAAATAGAAATTAATTTTAAAGACAAAATATAATTAGTTGGTATAGTGACTAAATTAGAGATTTTAAATTTGATAGAAAAATATTGGTTGTTAATTAGATACCAATTTAGAAACCATTTAACAATAATAGAAATTAATTTAGAAACTAAAAATTTTTATAGTCTCTAAAATATATATAATTTAGTCATTATAGCAACTAATTATTTTTTTTTAAATTGATTTTTATTTCATAATTTTCTTGTAGTGTGAGAATAAATTTCATATTTATTGAAATTGTTTATTACAAAAATATGTTAAAAGATATCGTATTCATCAATTGAAAAAAATAATAATTATAATATATAATTGAATGAGCGAATCTCATTTTAAAAATTTAAAATTTATATTTTAAGGTATAAATCCATAGTGAAAAAAATGGTGACTTAGTTCAAATGTTGAACATTCTCTAAACTACGAATCAAGATAGCTAAAACTAATACATCATATTTTAGATAATTATTTACGATTAAATACTTAAAAAAGTGTACTAATAATTTAAGCTGCTGGTGTTTTGTCAGGTTTAGTGATAGACTCAATTTTGAAAACATTGTTTATGGAGCACAACATTAATCATTTTGCTAAATACCACGTATTAGAATAGTTTAAAATGTTACAGTTCTTAACTTGCTAGTATTTTAAAATATTGTAAGTAATAATAGAGAAAATAATTTACATGTAGAGTGATTATAAAATGTTTTTTATATAAATATAAAATAATATTTTATCGCTTTATCATATATAAAATAATACTATATGATAACATAAATTATTACTGACTACATGTATAATAGAACTATTTTAAATTCATATAGTGTATATATGTGTATAAATTATATTTTACCATAAATGTGTAAATTGTAATTTCATTTAAAAAAAAAAGAAAAGAAAATAGTGTTATTAATTTAATGTAAAATTGGTAATACTCTCTTGTCCTAAAAATATGATATAGATTAGTTAAGAGAGGATGAAAGAAGGAATGAGAGAAAGTTGTGTTTGTTTGCATTGAAGAAACAGTGAGAGAAAGTCCTCTCTTCTGATGCTACAGCTACATTTCAATAGTCTAAGATTTAGATTTTAAGAAGTTGATAAATAATGGGTACCCACAACCAATCGATTGTCAAATCTAAATTTGACTAACAGTTTTTCCTTGTCTGCAACTAAACCCTATTGTCTTTAAGGAATCTTCAATAAATATATATTAATTCTTAACAATATATTGTGTTGCCTTAATTCCTCTTTTTTTTTTCCTTTTATATCAATTATAAACCCAATTTTAGTTCCTTAATGTTCTCTTTCGTTAATAAAATCTCTATTTCACTCTCTTTTAACTTTTTTATGTTTTAGAAGTTATTTTTTAAATTAATTCCATATTACTCGGTAATTCATTTTTCATCTAAAATCTATCAAGCTTTAAGAAACAATTAAAAAAACTATTAAAAGGGTGAAGTTGTTTAATTTCTTAAGTGCTTTAGGATCACATTATGTACTAACAAAAGTATTATAACACGTAACTATTTTTTTAATAACTAATTAAATATTAATTTAAAAACTATTTATTAATAATAGAAATTATTTTAGATAATAATATTTTTTATTTTTTAAAATAATATATAATTTTATTTTATTTAAAAATTATTTTTTTTTCAATAAAACTTTTTTAGTGCATGTAAAAATAATAAGTCAACATACTTAAACGAATGGGATAGAAAAAATATATACTGTCCACGAATTCTTATTCTCCCCTTCGAGTTCTCCTTGTTCCCACTTTTTTACTCAAAACTAAAATATCAGAATTCACAAATTTATATAAACACATTACAAAAATACTTAAACCAAATCACAGTTTAATTTTTATTCGAATTAAACGCTTTTATATTTCTTTCACTACAAGAAAATCATAAAATAAAAATTATTTTTTAGTGACAAAAAATAATTAATTGTTATAGTCTTATGTTGTATTAGACTTTTAGTTATTAACAAAATTTGAGTTTCTATTATTGTTAAATGAGTTCTAAATTAGTATCTAATTAACAACTCATATTTTTTATTATCAGATTTAGAAATTAAATAATTAATAGTTAAGATTTAATTATTAATTAGATACTAATTTAAAAATTATTTAACAATAATAAAAATTAATTTAGAAATCAATTATTTTATTATTTTGTAAGATGTTTTCTAATTTAGTTATTATAACAATTAATTATTATTATTTTTTAAAATTGTTTTCTGTTTTTTTTTTTATACGTATCCTAATTCAAATACATTTTTAATTGAAAACAGAACCGATCCAGAAAACGGTGATATATAGTCTATCTGTATGAATTTATTGGATTTAAAGATATTGAAATGTAGCAATTTAGAAAGAGAAGAAAAGGTATATACATCCAAAAATACACTCCAATCGTATCCTACATGTATTATCCATTTATTGTAAGTTAAAAGAGAGAGGGTGAATTGAAGGGCAAAAGTGACCCTACGTTGACGAATCATGTGATGTTGGAGCCACCATGTGTGCATGGCTGTGAAGGTTACAGCATGATAGCAGCTGATGCATCCTTTAGAACCGGCAACCCTAGCACTTCACACGCCTTCGCTGGATCCTCCCACCTTCCCTTTCTCTCTCTCTCTCTTTTCATGCACATATTTATTTCTCTCTTTCTTCATCTTATTTTTATCTACTATAAACATACTATTCCAGTTTTCTTAATCACTAATAAAATATTAATTAATATTTTCATAATCTCTTCTCCGTACTGTTTTTATACCAAATATATCTGAAGAGTTATCAGTCGTGAACAAGACATCTCGGTGATGGAGAATACCCAACACTCAGAATAATGGATTAGTAATTTGCAATCGAAAAAGGTTATTACTTGTGAAAGCATAATCACTGCATGCATGGTGAATACTGACGAAGGTAAAAAGTTTATATCACCAAATAACCAATGAAACTTTACATCTAAAATTGATTACACATAAGAAAAAACGTAATAAAAATATAAGGTTTTGAACGCAGACACCGTCTCAAAAACATAATCTCAAATTCGGTGATCTTATATATTACAGATTTTGAAGAAATATTTGAAGGATGGCAGAAAGTGGTAGGTGCCAAATTAATAGAGTGTGGAGAGAAACGATTACTGAGGAAAACAAAAGGCATAATAAGAAGTTTAATTTAGTGATTAGTGAAGGAGTTTAAAGTAGTTATGATGAGTTTGTAGGTAGGATCTGGATTAATAATGGAGGGCAACTCTGATGGTAATGATGAGATTGAGTAATTTTGTGAGATGTAATGATATCGATATTGCAGTTGGAATTATCCAATGAAAGGTAAAAGTAGTGGTTAGGACAAGTTATCCCCCGTCACGACTGAAAGAAGGCAATAATTATGAGAAATTCACAATAAAGGGGTGTTGGTGACAACTCTTTATCTAAGGGTCTATTTTGATTTCTTCATATGAATGATACATGAGGACAACTAGCACTTGGTGTCATTGTTTTTATTCTTTCTTCTCTATGATTTCAGAACCAAATTCTACTCAATAAAATTATCTGCAGATGACATCACATGCCGGAGTAGGTAGGATATTAATAGTAAGCAAAATTGTTAGCCAGAGATAACAGATAAAATATATATACAGTACATTATTTTATGTCATCAAAAATAAATAAAACGTATATGTCCATAAATTATCACTCACATGACATTCTTTGCTAGAGGTCTAAACAAAAGTAGCAGAAATAGATCAATAATTTAAGGGGTTTTAGCAGAAGAGAATATATATACTTAATTGTGTAATGCTGATAGTTAAAGTGTTGATGCATGTGGGAACATACACTAAGTATAATTATTATAATTCATAAACTACTAATGATTTTGTGTAGTGAGATTGAAATAAAATGATGTACTTGCAGGATAGGATTTCACTGATTGATCCGAATCGGATGGCCAATATTTTGTGTTCATATATCCTATCCACTGCCTACATTAGTTATATAATGTGATAGGTTAATACTCCTAAATTCATATCCCTCTTTTACAAACTTTGGTAAAAGAGTATAATTATTTTTGGAAATCCCTTTTCCTGTCCCTAAAATAAGTTTATTTAAAAAAAAAATTAACAAAGAAATGGTGTCATTAATTAAGCCTTGGCACGACTTTTAAAAATGACAATATTGTGAAAAAGTTGTGCATTGAGATGACTTCACTTAAAATCTATTTGAGATGTTCCTCTATTTTTCTTTATTTAATATATTTCTATATTTTTTTTAGCTTCTAAACTGATCTATTACTTTAAATTTAATTAATTAAGTGTGTTCGAATTTGCATTTAAACACTTAAGATATTAATCTATTAAAGATTGTTTTTTATTAAATACATTGAAAATTGTAAAACTAAGTATTTAAGTCTAAATCATATTTTTACATCGATTGTAACGAGTTTTCTTTAAGTAATATATCAATTTACAACTTTAAATTAAAAAAAAATAGATTTGATCTTTTAAACAAGATTAATTACGATACTCAATCTCAAATTTAGTCTCGGACTCAATTTTCTAACATACAACCAAAAATTACTCAACAGTGACCATCACCAATTATGCAAAGAAAAAAGATATAATAAAGCAAAAATAACATCAAAATAGACTTGTATTAGAAGATATTCACTAAAACATGTGGGCTTAAGATTGATACATGAAGTCTTATATTTAATCCTCGTAGTAAACATTGTAAAAAAACACTTGTATTATAAAAATTAAATTACACAGAATAATTCAATCCAAAGTATCATTTACCCTAACCTTTCTTATAGTCACAAAGCTAAGTTATATCTTATGTTAACAAAACATTTTTCTATCTTAAAGGTTCTCAAAATGTGTGTGGATCTCCCTTAGAAACTCATGTATTGATATTTAATACTAATTTAATTATTAATATTGATTAGTAATGGACACACATATAATATTAAAGTGTCTATTCATTTTTAAGTATTAAGTATAAAATTTGCATTAATTTTTTTTTAGGATTTTGCATTTAGGATAGACACTTCAATATTATATCACTACAAGAAAATAATGAAATAGAAACTAATTTTTAGAAACTAATTATTTTGATCTCTAAAAATTGGTTTCTATTTCATTATTTTCTTGTAGTGTATGTGTGTCCACTACTAATTAATATTAATTGACTTTGGTTTTTTATAATTACGTTCTATATTTTTTACTTGAAATTAACATGATTATATCATGAATGTAATAATAAATAAATACTATTTTTTGTTTATAGATCCAACTTTTATGTTGTTTTAGGGTTTAATGTTTTATTTTTTTCATTCTTAAAAATATTTAAACTAAACATTTTTAATTTATTACTTTTTTTTTTATTTTGTAAAAACTCATTTCTTTATTCATTAATAACTATTTTAAACATTAAAAATATTTTTTTTTAATACATTCAAAATTATTTTTTTTTTTAATTTTTTTTTTTTACTTTTGAAATGGTGCTAGATAGGAAAATAAAAATAAAAGGGTGCTAGATAGAGAAATAAAAACAAAAAAGATGTTAAATGGGGAAATAAAAGTGTAAATAATGTTATATGAGAAATTGAATCTATGAATAGAATTGAGTCTATGAATATATGATATTGCACAACCGTCTCAATATAGATAGGTTGAAGAGTTAGAAAATAATTGTATTATGTTTTTGTATGGTATGTATTTAAGTTCCTATAAAAAAAATTATCTTGAAAATTTTAAAAATGATAAATATAAACATAAGTAAGTGTGATGAATATTATGAATGAATGTTAAATGAGATAACTCTAACAATGAAATATTAAACCATTTAATTTAATAGGTAATTAATAATTCATCCATTATTTTTCAAAATCCAATAAATCCTCTTATCCATACAAAAGGGTCTAATCCAATCCCTTTTTTTAAATTAAATCTTTCTTAAATTTATCTTTTCAAAAGGTTTTAAAATTATTATTTTTTCGTATGAATTAAATATCGATCCACAAAAGAAAATAAACTGACTTATTATAATGTTTCGAAAAACTCGCAAAAGAAAACTATTTAATAAATTCCTTTTTAACTTGATTCGTGAAGTAAAATTTATCCAATCCTTTTGATTTTGTGGCTTTAATTTTAACTATCAAAGTGTACTTTTTTTATTGGAACTCCATTGCCGAATTCCCAATTCTGTAAAATATAAATTCCAAACATTGTGATTCTTATATGACAAAATTAACAAGTATAAAATCTGAAGAAAAGGAAAAGAACTTGAAAATGTATTTGTTTTGAAATGAATTTGTGTCCAAAGAAGATGATATAAGATGTTTGGTTTTGAGTTGGGGTTGGTAATGAATAAATTGAATGATATATTGATGCTGTGTCTGTCCTTCTATCTTTCAAATGTCTTTGGTATGCAACGAAAACAGTTATTATATTACTAAATTTTATGGATTGATCTGTCTGAGGAAGTGCAGAAAGGTTCCGACAAATTATGTAATGGCAAAGAAAGCACAACGTGTGGTTGTTGGATCGGAACACGAGTAATAATAACGTTTATCCAAATTCTTATGTTTTTCTCTTTTAACTGGGATCCAACTTGTTTTTTTTTATTATTATTTTAACTGGGTTTCATGGGGCCCAAATTCCAATTATCTCATCAGACAGGACAAACCCTTTCCAGTGATATCTTATTGGATCATTACACACAAAGTGGGGGAAAAACTGGGCCCTGCTATTCACACTTTTTTTTTATATCTTTTCATCCTAATTTTTTCGTTTTACTTAATTTTTTTTTTAACTACTAGCAATTTTATTTTTTCTTATCTTTTCATTCCCAAATTTTTATATAACTGGACCTTGACATTACTAGAAACTTATTGTAATGATATTCTTTTAGATTATATTTCTTTTAAGACTGTTAACAGTTTGCAATGAACTCATTTTGTGCTTTCATTTCAAATATACGAATTCTATTATTGAGGAGTTCAAACGTAAAGTGAGTATTTTTATATTTAGTGGAGATGAGTGAAATAAATTATGCAGAAATAATGTTTTTATAATTTATCAACCACTTGATAATAGACTTTTAGGGATAATATAGTCATTAAAAAATATTTTTGTATTTGTAAAGAAAAATAGATGATAAATGATAAAGTAGTGAATGTAAGGTGAGTATATATTGGACATCAAAGTATCATGGTTCTAACACTAACAAAATTATTAAATAAAAATTAATTTTAAAAATAAAAATTAATTAATTGTTATATTATCTAAATTATATATTATTTTAGAAACTAAAAAAAACTAATTTATAACTTCTATTAATAATATAAACTACTTTAGATACAAATAATTTTACTAGTCTTTAAAATAATATCTAATTTAGTCAATATAATGACTAATTATTTTTTCCCTCTAAATTTAGTTTTTATTTAATGATTTTTTTAGTGTAAACTATATATAAAAAGAAAAATTTATAAATTTAATCTCTTAAAATTTTTGATTGAAAGTGATATAAAAGTATCTTATATATGAGTTTACTCCTAACTTAAGGCTCATAGAATTCATGTCTTCTATTAAGTATCAACTCTCTTTGATACATCTACTTAAAAGTCTTAACAATTCACATCGTCTATATAAAGTATTGTAAGAGTAAAATATTCATGAATAAAATACTTTCGAGATAAAATTGACTCATTGAATCCATGTATCTTATAAATTAGGTAATAACACCTATTTTTCTTTCTTGTATATTGATTTGAGTAACCAACACTATTAGTATTAGTATATATAATTGATGCAAGTGTTATTTGTGTTGCAACGAAATCTGGTTGAGTTTTTCAATACACAATTGAAACGTATTTTTGCTGTGTTGAGCTAATACAATATACAATCAAAACAAATCTCCTCACGTCAACATACTACACCAAAATAAAACATGTTTTCGTAATTTATTATAAAGTTATAGTTTGTATTTGCTCTTACTTTACAACAGGAATTTGTTTCTACTAAACAATCAATTGTCTTTGTTTAAAAGCTAAAACCGGAAGTGCAAATATGATGTCCCGAACCAATTCTATGTCCTTCATACATGTATGGCTGGATTATGATAAAATATAAGTTAATGTGATTTTAGTTAATGTTTACATATTTGGTTTTATATTGATAACCTTTTTTAAGTATTTTAAATAGAAATAATTTTGGATTAGATAAAAATTATATCAAATCTTACTACTAGCTTACTTTTAAATTACAAACAACTTCCTTTTCTACATGATTTTATATATTAGTAAGACTTAATTAAATTATATTTTTTTCATATATATATATATATATATATATATATATATTCAATTAAGTACTAAATTTTTTAATATTTTTATTTATTTATGTCTATCTGTTTTTTTTTTCATTAACTGGGTGACGTGAATGTTAGATTGTGTCATCATTTTGCTTATTTATTTTGTTTTCATGTGTTAAAAACTTTGAAGTTTGATGGTTAATATAAAAACACATTACAATTAATATAAATAATAAAAATTACCTATAAAATCATCTAATGCATAGAGTTAAGTTAGCAAGATAATAGAATATAACAATCTCATTACGTTACCCACTTAATAAAAAAATTAAACCAGGTAGACTCAATTAAAAAATAATGTTTTTTAATACTCAATAAATAAATAAAATTTAATAAAAAGTTAATTAATAATACCTAAATTTACGAGAAATTTCAAACTTGAAAATTAATTAAGCCTGTTATAAAATTATACTCCCTACATTACGTCAACTCACTATATAATGTTAATTTTGTTTTTGTTATGTTGAGTGAACAACGAAAATGTGTTCATCAAAGGCAACTTTTTTGTAAAAAAATAAAACAGAAGTGTGGAGTGAGGAAATAAAACAAGGAAGTGCAAATATCATGGTGCAAAAGCAATTACATTCCCATTATAGAACTACTTTTCCTGGTATTATAGAACTACTTTCTATTTAACCAAAATGCTCATAGTGTCTCTCTTTAATAGGATAAATATTAGTATCGTAATTATAATGGATTAACGGTTTTTCTATAAATAAACAGAACTAATATATGAGGAATATAGACAGTAGTAGATTTCAGATATATTTTGACTAGAACACATTTAAAGTCAGATTATTTTCCTTTTTATTGATTTTGCTTTTCTACCGTGGTATTGATGTTGATGTCTAGCCAATTATATCAATAAATTAAAATAATAATATTCTGTTGCTTCTAAACTAGAGTCAATTTGCATTCCTCTTAACCCAGTCATTTGATCGATACCTATTTTTTAAGCCACTCTCAAAGATGACCTGCTTTGGGGAATATTAGATACTATTCATGACAACGAACTTTTTTTTAATAGTATCGATTACTAAAAAATTCAACTTGTTTCTTACAGAATAGAAATTGACGTATCATAGAAACATCTTTTCTTATGTCCCAGCAATATTCAGTATGCATTCAAAGGTTTGAAGGTTTCTAATTGAAAAATGGTAATGAAAATGTGGTTTCTGGGACATCCACGATTCATGTGTGTTGCTGAGGATGATGGTTCTAGAGGCACTAATGTTGTTTGAGCAGAAGCTAAAGTTAATAAATGTAAACGATGCAGCTATCGGTTAGTTTAGTTGATGTTTAAGAAACCTTTACAGGGGAGCAGAGAGAGAACAATGAACAGTGACAATCTCTAAAATTCTGCTTCCAAATTCAAAAACCAAACAGAACCCTAAGTATTGTTTTTCTTTCTTTCTTTTCCTAAAAAACTGAATCCTAAGAAGCAATAACATATTCGTACCCATTAAATCTTGGCCTCATTTATGTAATAACCAAGCGATCTCTACGCACGCACACTAAAATACGAACATTTAATTGCATTTTAAAGCGAACAAAAATTGTCCTTCTCCATCATTCCTGGAACAATATCCAGCAATTGTATGTATACAAGTCTGTCTGTACAGTAAAAAAAATCAGCAGCACCGGCACCAACACCAACACTCTTGGATGCATTCCTCCACAGCAATAAGAACAAAGGAAGAGAAAAAAAAAAAGTGTAGTTGTTTGTGTGTATGAATGGAAAGACAGCTTATACGAGGTAAAAATGTTAGGAGAAGAGAGTGCAGAGGTTGTAGCCAGAGATTAAGGAGCTAATAGCAAAGGCAATGAAAGCAAGAAAGGCCAACGCAATTGAAGCACTAGCCATCTCAGTGAAGTCATCTTTTCCCCAATTGGATTGCCAATCATCAACGCGTGTGGCTGCAGATGATGCAGAGGATATCAGAAGATACGCCAGAACCTGCCCATCACAACAGATTTTAATGTCACCAACATTCAAGAAAGAATTTGAAGCAAAAAACATGAATTGAACTATTTTGAGACTTGCTTGATCCATGAAGAAATCAAAGTGGTAACGCAGGTGGTGATTGATTATGCTTCTCCCTGCCACTACTTGATATGCCAGATCACACGTTTGAAAAGCTGTGTATACAAATGCTATAACATTCACCGATAAACAATACCTGCCATAACTTCCCAATTTCAATAAAGTGGCTAAAGTAAATAGCCATACATAAAATAAAGGTTTCAATGAAATTATTTATTACAATTCATAACGCGTTGACCCTAATAACAAAAAATAAAAGAAAAGAAAAGAAAAACCAAGTTGAAACAATCTATGAATAAAAACTCAAAAGAAAGAAAAAAAACTTAAACCTGTATTCCTTGTAGCGATCAAAAGAGTCACCGCTCCAACCACTGGTCTTGTCCGCGGCCATAACGGAAAACGAAATCAGACACAACACCACCTCGCTCAACCGGAACCCTAACGCCACCTTTTTTAGCATCACCTCTCTTTTCGGCACTACAATAGTAGAGGGCGACGCCGCCCTGGTTCGCCCGCGGGAGCCAGCGCCGGGCGAGCGAGCCTCCGGGCGCGAGGGGCGGGTGACCACGACCTCCGGTAGTTCATTGGGCGGAGGATGGCGGTGCTCAGACTCGGTGACGGGGGGCGCGGCCTGGAGGGACTGCGTGGAAGTCTCGACGATGACGATGGCCCTGGAGTTGTCTCGGTGGTCATTTAGCGGCGAGTTTTCGGGGGAGTGGAAGGGGTCGCCGTTGTCAGAAAGCGGGGAGGATCGGAAGCGGAGAGGGGAGTGAGGCGATTCGAAGTGGGCGGAGGGGTCGGAGTTCTTCATAGAGGGCACGGCGCTGGTGAAAACGATGGTGGCGGAATTTAAAGAGGAAAAAAATGGGAATAAAGAAGAGGAGTGTTTGGGTGGTGAGAAAGTGGAAAGAAAGTGAAAAACAAACCGTAGGGACCAGGCATTTTCGCTTCGGGGTTTTCTGTGGGACCCTGCCACGTGGGTTCGATTCTTCCAAATTTACTTTGCGTTTTCTTTCAGAGCCTTGTGATCTTGCCACGTCGGATCATCGTACGGCCTGCTGTTTGTTTTTATTCTTGGAGTGCAGAAAGCATAAAGTGTGGGTTCTGTACGAGATACAAGCCTCCGCTCTTTTGAATTTTTGAAATTTTTCATTCAGTTTTATTCGTACCTGCACTGGCAGTTCCAGTTTACTTGACTTATGGAACATCGTTGTTTCTTCTTTTTCATATATATTCTTTTTTCCAAAAACATATATATATTTTTTTAGTTAAATGTAATGAGTAAGATTTATATTTTATAGTATTGCTTTAGTAAGTCCATTTTCTACATGTAGAAAAATATATTTACACAAAGATACGTTGAGTTGAGTAGGGAGAATATTATATAATAATACAAACCGTCACATTTTAACGGCTAATTATAAATATGTGATACTTTGATGTAATCCTTCTTAATTTTGTTTATAATATTTATGATAAATTAAACATCTCCGAGAATTATGAATTTTTTATTTATTTTTAAGTAGATTTTATTGTGTTACGTTATTTTAAAAAATTATACTTTGTTTAATTGTTACTAAATAATAACGTTTTTAAAAACTTTATTTAAGATATAAAATCTTTAATTTTATGTGATGTGAAAATATTTAAATGGAATAAAATTTTAATAAAACTCAATTCAAAATTTAAATTTATGATTATCTTCTTAATATAATTTTAACTAACTTATGAAAATAGTAATATAATTTTAACTTAGTTATAGGATACTTTTTGGAAGAAGAAATTACGAACTATCAAAACATAATTATTAATTTTTATAATAGATATTTAAAAGTTTTATCTACATATGGTCATTTTTACTCGATAAAAATGATAGCTAATAAAATATAAATATACTTTTTCTTCAGTATATATCATTCAATCATAGAGTATCATTAATAGTAAAATCCTACTTAATGAAAAACATACATACGATAATTGGTAATCAATTAACAATAATAGAATATTTATGCTTACCATACATAAAAAACTAAACTCATAATATTTATAGTTTTATTGTTATATCTATATTATTTTGTTTTTTTTTTCTATTCTTCTCTAATTGTGTCTAAAAATGAGACATACAATAGTGATTTAGAAAGAAAGAAAAAAAAAAAGGAATGTCACGACAATAACGATGACATCATTACTTCTCATTTTAAAAAAAGGTTTCATCACCTCAATAATAAATACCTTTCTTTTTCAACATTCACTGAGTTAACTTTATGAAAACAAGGTTTAACAATTTGCTAAAAATAAGTTGAAATTTAGATGATAATAAGAAAGAAAAAGAAAAGGATGAAATCTAAGTGGGTCCAATCCACAGAGGTACAAGCTTGTAGAAAAGAGAGAAAAAAGTGGAATTTGTTTTATGAGTGGGCTATCTTAGAGTGTGGAAAAGGCACAAATTCCTTCACACACTTCAACCAAATGTTCCTCACACGCGTCTTAATGACATTGATCTACACAGAAGTAGAATAGAAAGTAATGTCTTTTTTTTTTAAATTATAATTTTAAGTAAAAAAATCTATTTTATAAAAATGGATAAATATAGGCAGAGGGTGAAAGTCGTATTCCATAAATAGATTTTGAGACAATTTTATTTTAAAATCTTATCCATAAAATATGATTTCTACTCTAAAATTGTGTTCACATATTTTCATAATTTATTTTTACTTGTAAATCATCTTAAAACATCTATTTTAATATTTTTTATTATTATTTTGCCGAGTGATATACTGGAAAGTTTAAACATGTCTTGTTGTGCTATAATTATACTTTTTTTAATTTTAACTAGCTAATAGATTTTGATGGTAAAACATGTAAAAAAAGTTTGAACATTCCTAAAATATCTCATTTATCTTAATTCATTTATTTTTATTTAAAAAAAAAATCTTAAAACATCTTTTATCTTTTCCCCCAACCTCCAATTATGCAGGAATCTACCTCCAATGAGCATGAAAAGCATCTTTTTTCCACACAATTATCTTGAGCCACCACATCATGCCACCTTAAATACCATACTTCATATTCTTTCCTTTACAAGAGAGCATAAGACCAAACACATTGCTTTCACTATTATTTCCTGTTGTTGTTCAGGAAAGAATCACCACCATGTATCAAAAGAGTGTTTTTGTAATTAAAAAATTTATGTTAAGGATGAGATAACCAATACAGAGTTTTGGAGATAGCTGGAATAAAATATTTAAATATTATTTGGTTTATCACGTCAAGTCAATTAACGCACATGAATTATTAACTATATTAAAAAATTATAATGTACCTTAATTTATCAAACACTCAACAACACTGAAAAGGCATCATGCATATATCATATAAATATACAAAAAAAATATACAAAGTAATAAACAGTACATAGATAAGCAACAAAAGAGTGCAGTATAATGGATTATGGTACACTATTGTAACCTCCTAATTATTAATCATTAGGTTAGTAGTAACTGACTCGGTTTATTAAATTCAATGAAAAGATAAATCATTTTTCTAATATTAATGATGAGATTTTTATCTTTATATGCAAGTTTTTTTTGAGGAGCTGGACGTTCATTGTTCCCTTTTCTCTCAATGTAGGATGATAACTACATGAATGTTTTACTAGCCAACTACATCCTAATCCTAATAGTTGGTTTATAAATATTTTTCAAATATTGTTACTACTTTCAAATTACTCCAACTACTAATAGGTTTATGCTCTTTTATTAGTTAAAACACCGGTTTGAAGCTGGGTAGATATCTAGAAATGTTGTTTAGTATGATATTTTCTTCACAATTTACATTTTCACTTTCAAAAACTTTAAAAATAAGTTTATTAAACTAAAATGTTCTCCTCCAGATTCTTTAAAAGACTATTTTTTATCCTTGTTAAGGTCAATGATAGAATATATATTGAGATCATAAAAAATCTTCATTTACCTTTGTATAGTGATGGGTCTGGACCCGATCTGATGGTTGGTTAATCATTACCCGAACCTTGACCGGTCATGACGGTGACAACCTCAATAGCCTATACCCAAGGTTGGAGGTATGTAGAGTGATGGGCTTGGACCTGAGCGTATAATAAGTGGGTTGTGATTCGATCTTTAATGCCAGAAGACGTTCATACATTAAGTATCTCATGGTAACTAGACTTAATCACCCTTAATGGCTCATTGAAAGCAGAATTGAAAACGATACGTCGGATATGATCAATGTATACCATAAGAAACATCAACAAGTGGAGCTATGAGCTATCTATTACATACTAGTACATGATACACTTATCCTTGACCACTTTGGATGTTCTAAGTCAGGGTCGCCTATACTCTTGTCTAGAACAACCCTTAAGTAGCAAATGTTTCCTTAGGGTGCCATTTGCCAATGATCCAATATCATTTTTTTTATAATATTTTCCAATCCCTTTTTTATTCATGTGCATACATTTCATGACTAATAACTATTTTCGTTTTTCATGTAGAGGTTATGAAAAAAAGTTTAACTACAAACAACTTTGTTGATTTTCAAGAACGTTCTAGAAAGAAGAAAAGTGAAACGAAGAAAGAGTGAAATGGAATCTCATTAGTTGCATAACAAATTCCACTCTTTAACCATGACCCAAAATTCATTTGACTTGAGGTTGAAATATTAGGATGGAAATGAAAAAAAGTTTGAAAGACAAATCATCATTTTCCAATAATCTCATACCACTTAAAAATTGATATTAATAAAAATTTATTTAAATAAGATAAACGTATTTTAAAAATAAAATATTGATAAAACTTTATTAAAATCATGAGAAAAGCAAGTTCACATAACAAACTTGGTCAAGTTCAAGATAATAAACAATCAATCATGTGATATTTTTGGACTAATTTCGAAGCAGTTGACAATGATAACCAAAGATATTAAAATTAGACAATTCTGAAACATAAGAACATCATACCATACCGGGGTAAAATAAAAACATTTTAAAAAGTAAAACTTTAAACATTCTGACGAAATGTCAAATCTTTCAAAAGTAAATGAAAAAACATAAAAAAAAAGAGTAAACTAAACTTTAAGTCCTATAAGAATCGTACTTCCCCTTGTGTGTTGGTAAGAGAAACAAACAAGCATCGTTTCATTTGATTGGAGAATATGAATATTGTCTATATAATGTTTATGATATGCATCCTTCCATTAAATTGGAGAATATGAATATTATCTGTATAGTGTATTAATCAGCATTTTCCATGATCAATTGTCTGAAGCAAACAGAAAATAACAGTGCTCCCCAATTACTAAAGGACAAAAAACCGAACCTAGAAAGATCTCACATTGAGCCTTAAATCCTGCCAGAAAATTTTTCAATTCTAGGACTTCATATATACCAAAGGAAATGGGGTGTGTGTATATATTTCAGGACATTTTTCTATGACAAAGAAATGAACAAATATCGATTATATAGTTATATACGAATGATCAATGCTATGTGCTTTGATGTTTTTCAAGAAAATATCATATAATTGGTTTGTTTTAATCTTAAAGATTCATGATAATATTTAATATAGAGTAGCGTAGACCATAAGATTAATGAGGCATTTGGTCCTTGTACCGGGATGACCGACCGTTCCATGGACCCGGTCAATCCATGCGATAAGACCCTACTTTAAGGTACGAGGTCGACCACGTGTCATATGTGGCCGACCGACACAAGGTGCTCAAGTCAAAGGTTGACCTAATTAGCAAAGGTTAACCCATGGTTAGGAAACGACCTAATCCAACCCTAATCGCTAAATAATCCCCTAATCCGGTCCAACAGCAATGGCCCATTAAGGTAATATAAATATCATGCATTTCAAGGAAGAAGGTACGTCATTATCTACAATATTCTAACCAGCCGAATACGATACCCCACTGACTTGAGCGTTGGAGTGCCATCTGCAGGTACCCCACCAGCCTGAGGAGCCGTCCGGCAAAGAAGACTGAAGGAGGAGCGTGAGACACGACCGACCGAGTGACATCCGAAGGCAATAGTTCTCCCAGTCCCCAATTTAGTTCGAGAACAGTCCTAATTATTTAGGGTCTCAAATGTTTTTCACATTTCTTTAATAAAATATTTATTATTAATTTGAATTATTTGATATTTAATGTTGTTATAATATGACTTACAAGTATTATTTTTATTTGTGAGGACTACACTATTACTGTTATTGTAAATTACTTAAGTTTAATTTTATTATTTACTTTTAAAAGGTTAAGAAATTTATCCTGCATCTATTTCTTTTTCTTAAAAGAGGCAATTGAATGAATTTGGTTAAAATGTAGATGATAAAGTCACACATTTTACTTTTTTGGCACTGATAATTTTGTACATATATTTGATTACATTACATTGAATTGAAAGTTATTTAGATTAGCTTTTTAAATTTAAAGTCATAACAATTTTTTATTTAATTTTTAAAAGAATTTAATGACTCTCTATTGCAAATGTATTTATTTTACACTCAATCAATTCAAATAACTATTGTCACGAAGATTAAAATAGTTAATTAAATTTGTATAAATATATCATACATGTACTATGGTGGTTTATAACTGAATGCCTATCTATAACTACTTTAAACTATCAGTGTATATTTTTTCATTTTAAAAAAAGAGGTTTTTTTTGGGATGAATGAAAATATTATATTAATCTTGATTTTTTTTTAAATAAATATTATATACCCCACTAAAAAGATTACATATATTTTCAAAATAGATGCAATTGTTTTTCTAAAATTTTACAGCTTGCTATTGCGGAAAGGCGATTTTTTTCAAAATTAAATTATTCAGCTCTTATCTTAGAATACATATGTCAAACAATATATTGAATTAATTTATCATTATATATATATATATATATTAATAGTGAAAAGGTCCAAATACTTAATATAAAGTTTGATAGATAATTATATATATATTTCTATCAGAAATGAACTCAAAAAGTACGGTGAGGACTGAGTGTTCTTCGAGTAACGAGCTTTCAGTTGGTCTCTGAGGAGAGATGGAAATCCACCTGCATAAAACTCTCTGATGTTTAAGTTAGTAGGAGCATAAAGATGATAAATTTTTAACAAAGAAGCAAGAGTAAGAGTATAAAATAGAGTTTAGTGTGTTCTCTTACTGAGAGACTCATCACTTATTTATAGATCTTAATAGACTCTGACCGTTAAAAAAAAACATTAAATGGTTATCATGAGATATAAATTCATTTTATGATATAAATTCATTTTATAATAGTAATTATAACCACTAATAATCTATAATCAATTTATGATCTGGTTTATATGTCTTAAATATAATATTAAACCAGCAATTATTGTTTGAATATACCGTTCATAATTGGGGTATGTAAAATATATATTAATCAAACTTATTCATAGCATATGATTTATGTAGATCAATTTCAGTTATTATTCACCTTATCTTTTGTATATTTTTTATTTTCTTTTCATGAATATTACATCAGAAGAATTGTTGTTAAAAATGTTTTGTAGATTTATCATTTATAACATGTATTGTTGTCCAATACATGTTAGTATATTTATAACATTAATTTAAGTCAAGTGTTTCCGACTGTCTGAGGTCTTATTATAACTGAGCTTTTCCAATAAGGCCAAAACACTATAAAAAAAAAAAAAAAAAAAAAAAGGAACAAAAAATTTTTAAATAAAATAAAATTTTTACCCAGTAGATAAATTTATTGTTCATTGTTTTTTTTTTTTTTTTTTTTATAGTGTTTTTGCCTTATTGGAAAAGCTCAGTTATAATAAGACCTCAGACA